>Ga0228535_1000100_pt1 | contig 267681 bp, 239 predicted proteins | sample SJ1metagenome_FD_168457 | JGI IMG/M metagenome (GOLD analysis project Ga0228535, IMG submission 168457) | Enriched culture of PCE-dechlorinating microbial communities from Ithaca, New York, USA - SJ1 | ecosystem: Engineered > Modeled > Simulated communities (microbial... > Unclassified...
CCACTTCTACTACTACTTTTGTGATCGGCAAGATTGCGTGAACCATCTTAACCACTTTAACGTGAGTGTCAATCTTATTCTGTACCGACGGTGCTACCCAACCTTCAGGCTTTTTTCTATTGAGAAAACGAGATTGCCTATAACGAGTCTTTCTGCTTCTTCTGGACCTTCTAAGTGTCCTTCTGGTAGATAACAGATCCACAATATCTGTTCTCAATTTTACTTCTGCTGAAAATACTTCCTTGTTCTCAGTTGTAGCCGATACTCCTGTCGTCTTACTTCCGGCATCTACACCGAGAGTTACATCTTGTTTGTATCCAGAGGAACCGTACAACAACTGAATGGTGAATGGTGTTCTTTTAACTACTTTAGCCTTCTGCTCTTTCAATAGTTTCCGTGCCTTCTGTGGTTTAGGGCATTAGTGGTTTCCCGTGCCTGTTGATAACGTAGACTAACATATAGTCCGCCTCCTTACGGAGTAATTCTCCCATCGCCAATGTTATCCGACAGTTTCTCGTTAGCAGTACTGTTCCTACCCATCAGAACTGTTTAACCACTAACCGCAGAGCGTAAGACTTCTACGGTGCCTATACATTTGCCGGTAACAGTGTCCGAAACACTTAGGCTAGTCAACCTGAGCTACTAGCTCCCGGCTTTAGCCGGGGGTCGTTGACCCATCTGAACGTTCTTCACCACGACTTTACTCATCCATCGCCCGGTGCGGTAGTAGATCAAAGTGAGGATCAATCCAACGCTCCACGCAACTGGAATCGACCACCAGATGCCGCTTTCACCCATGAATCCCGAGAAGATCGCAGCTAGAGGCACTCTTATAAGCCAGAGCGAAAGTATGGAGATGATCATCGGAACAAACGTATCACCCGCACCCCTCATCACGCCAGTCGTGATGAACATCCAGGCCACGACCCCGTAGAAAGCACTAACGATTTTGAGGTAATTCGAGCCGATTCTCACTACCTCGGGATCTGAATTGAACATTCGTATCATGAATCCTCCGAGCAGGAAGATGAAGATCGCCGTGATGAAGGCGAGGCTAACCGAAACCATTAGCGTTACCCGGTGACCGCGCCTGACTCTCTCCATTTTTCCCGCGCCAAGATTCTGCCCCGCAAAGGCCGATATGGCCGCGCCGAAGCTGAATATCGGCATCGATGCGAAGGTATCGACCCTGGTCGCGGCGATAAAGCCTGCCACGGTGTCGGTACCGAAGCCATTCACCAAAAATTGCAGAGCCATCATACCCAGAGAGAAGAGCATTTGTTGAACTCCAGCGGGCAGGCCGATTCTAAGAGACTTTTTGAAGATCTCACCGTCGAATCTCATTCCTTTGAATTTGATGCCGAGGAAATCGTGGTTTTTGTTCAGGTAGAGAATTCCCGAGAGAAAGGAGACTCCCTGGGAGATCACGGTCGCCCAGGCAACACCGGCGACGCCCCAACCGAAGGTCATAACGAAAACCAGATCGAGCACTATGTTGAGAAGAGTGGCTATTATTATGAAATAGAGAGGCGTTTTAGAATCTCCGAGACCTCTGAGTATGGCGCTTATGGCGTTGTAACCGAAAAGCGTCAGCATCCCCGCGAAAATGATGTTCAGGTAAGTCTGTGCCTGGCTTATTATATCCTGGGGGGTGTTCATCAATCTAAGAATGGGTCCGCTGAGAAGGATTCCTAGAATGGAAATCGCTATCGATCCAAAAAAGAGAAATATATATGTTGTGTCCAGAGTCTTTTTAAGTTTTTCATAGTCTTTTGCCCCGAAGTATTGCGAGATCAATATAGTGGCTCCCATAGTTATTCCCATTATCAGGGAAAGAAGGAGGAACATGATCGGAAAGGAAGCTCCGACGGCTGCTAGTGCCTCTTTGCCCACCACATTTCCCACTATTATCGAGTCCACCGTGTTGTAAAGCTGCTGAAATACGTTTCCCAGAAGCATCGGGATCGCGAATTTAACGATTAGACTGCCTTCGTTCCCACTGGTTAAGTCTTTCACGTAGTCCTCCAAAAAAACGGGTTTCTCCATATTCTACTCTACAATCGTCGGTGAAACAACTTCCCCGGTTAGAAGGTCGCTTGAGAAAGGGTATAATGATCTTTGAAAGGAAAAGTTGGGGGTGGAGCTGTGGAGAACCAGAGATTGTTGTACATTCTTATACTTGCTCAGGCGGCTTTGCTTGGATTGGTACTTTTTTTCGGTGACAGCATCTTTCCGGCTCTTGAGAAGAGCGGTTGGTCCAGAGAGATACGGCTCAGAGAGACGGCCGATAGGTTGGTCCACGAATACTTCGACGGATTCAAAGGCAGGGATGTGCCCTGTGAAAGACGGATAACCGGCTATGTTGTTGAAAAGCTGGAGATACTGGATCAGGACGATCTTGAATTCGCCTTTTCGGTCGAGTTTTCTGTAAAACCTCTGAACCGCGAATCGTACTGGAACAGAAAAGATAAAGCCACTACCGATTCATGGGTGGCCGGAAAGCTGTTCTTTGTGGTCGATCTTTCCAGCCCGGATAGGCCGGAAGTTATCTCCGTGGTATCTTCACTATGAGGTTCAAAAGGTTCTCAAGCAGTCTTTGCCCTGTCTTTTAGCTTCATAAAGTGCGATGTCTGCTCTGAATATCATCTGATCGACGCCGTCTCCCGTTCCGTGATAGCATGTCAGACCCATGCTTACGGCAACTTTGACGTTTTCTCTTTCACATTCGGACTTGATATGAGAGCGAATTCTCTCGGCAGTCATACTTGCCTTCGATCTGTCGGAGCCTGCGAGCATCAGTATGAACTCGTCCCCTCCCCAGCGTATGATGAGGTCGCTGCCGCGTATGACTTCTTTGATCTTTCTGACAATCCAGGAGAGTATGAAGTCGCCGTACACGTGACCCATCGAATCGTTTATCGCCTTGAAATTGTCGATGTCTATCATGATCATCGATAGGGGGGAATCACATTTCCTTGCCTTTTCGATTTCCATCATTGCGAATTCCGAGAGTCCATATCTGCTGAGCGCACCGGTCAGGCAGTCGTGATAGGTAAGCCTGAATATTTCTTTCCTCGCCCTGACACGACTTATAGCTTCTGCAGCGTGTGCGATGAGCAGTTCGGCGAGATCTATATCCTCTTCGCGATAGGCATCTTCAACGTTCGAAGCCGTCTGGAAGACTCCGTAAATACCAACGGGGATGCTCAAAGCCGATTTATAGTCGCTGCTAATAGGTTTGGCTTCGCAATTACCTGCTAGGCTTCCTAAGGCTATTGTTTTACCTTCTCTCAGAGTTCTTCCGGCTATTCCGTCCTGTTTGCTGTAAACCTGGGTGTCGCTATCGGTAACACACTCGGAAATCCTTTTCACTACAAGATTCTCGCCTTCCACTATATCGAGGCTATACGTATCGAACTTAAGGATCTTTCTGGAGGCTTCGATTATCAAGTCGTAGATTCTCTCTTCGTTCTCTGCCTTCGAAAGTTGCAGAGCCACATTGTGCAACTGACGTATCCTGTCACGGTTTTTCTTCAGAATTTCGAAGAGATCGTTTCTTTTAACACCACAGCTGAGGTCTTTTTCGTCAGTGGCGCCGTGTTCGACCATAATTCACACACCTTTCGTATGGTTAATTGGTGTCTTGCAAATCTATGCCATCTATGATTCAAGGGTTGATATGAATCGATAGAGTATGTATAATTTCTCAATAGGTAAGCTGGAAAAAATCGATCGGGTGTGAATCACTTGAAAAAAACTTATGAATGGGCAGTCGATACTGTCTCTTTGCTTGCTTCAATGAGTCTGATAAAGGTTTTCTTTTTCTACATCTATACGGCTCAGACCTTGAAGCTCTCCAACATAATCGGAACGATCGTCTGGTATTTCTTTCTGCTTATAACTTTTCGGATTCTATTCAAAGGCAGGTTCTTCCTGCTTTACTGTATAGTATCCTGTGTGCTCTTCATAGACTTTCTTTACTTCCAGTACTTCGGATTCCTGCCCTCGGTGAAGGAACTGGCCCATGTTCATCACATAGGCGGTGTGAAGAGCAGCATAATCTATGTGATGGATCCGCTGAGTTTTCTCTTCATAATCGATCTTGTTCCTGTGGGATTATACCTGAGGCGGAAGCTCTCGAGAGCTGGCGAGACCGTTGAAAAATCTAGCGGGAGAGCGCAGTGGCTGGCGATGTTTTCGATTTTATTCTTGGCTCTCGTGCTGCCGCTCATCTCCGAATCACTACAGCCTTACTTTGTTTTCAATCGCTACGGCCTCTTCGCTTACCATCTGCACGATATGGCCGGACTGGCACTGGGTAAGATCAAAGCCCCCATTGTCGATGAGAGTGTTACCTATAGTGGTTATATAAACAGAGTTGCAGAGAAGGGAAAGTATTTTGCCTTGGCCAGGAACAGGAATATCATTCTGGTACAGCTGGAATCCTTCCAGGACTTTCTTGTAGGTTTCTCCTACAACGGTCAGGAAATTACCCCAAATCTCAACAGGTTGATTTCAAACAATTCCATCTATTTCAACGAAATCTATCAGCAGGTCGGAGCGGGCAACACATCGGATGCTGAATTCGTTATAAACAATTCTATGCATGGTCTGGGGCAGATCTCTGTCTATGAATCACGCGATCAGAACAGTTTTTACAGCCTTCCGGCCCTCTTGAATTCGAAAGGCTTCTACACGATCGCCTTTCACGGAAACAAAGGCTCCTTCTGGAACCGGGAGAAAGTTTACCCCTCGCTGGGATTCGACGACTTTGTGAGTCTCGAAGAGATGGAAAACGACGAAATCATCGGCTTTGGTTTGAGCGATCTCTCCTTTTTCAGGCAGGTAGTGACGATGATAAAATCTCTGCCCTCTCCTTTTTTCGCCTTCCTTGTCACACTCACCAGTCACAACCCGTACGATATTCCTGGCGAGCTTCACGGAATAAAGCTACTCCCCGAACACGAAGGAACTCTTTTCGGCAACTATCTCCAGTCGGTCCATTACACGGATAAAGCTCTGGGAGTTTTCATATCCGATCTGAAACATGTCGGCCTCTACGAGAACTCTATCGTTGCTATATATGGAGACCATTCCGGTCTTTATCCTTTCAACAAAGAGAACAGAGATATTATGACCGGGGTCCTTGGCAAGACTTACGACCTGGTTCAGGCCATGAACATACCACTGGTCTTTCATATACCTGGCTCCAGGCTAAAGGTAGTTAGCTCCATAGCCGGAGGCCAGATAGATTTTTTCCCCACTCTCCTGAATCTGATTGGCGTTGTCGAGAAAAACGAAATACTGTTCGGTAGAGACCTGAACAATTCGTCGGGCGGCTTCGTTTCTCTGACACATTACGTGCCAGAGGGATCCTTCATAGATGACGGGAGGATATTCATAATGTCCGGCGACGGGATTCTTGAAAACAGCATAGCCATCGACAGGACAACTGGAGAAACAATCCCCTCGTTCAGCTGTCTGGACGGTTATAAGGATTCTATTCAGCAGATAGAGGCTTCAAAATACTTGATATTGAACGACTCTATCTCCCAGCTTTTAGGTCAGGCCACTTCCACAAACACCAACTGACACCGGAAAATGACCGTCAGCCGTTCTTCCTTCTGTGATCGATCAGCAGGCCGTCGATCTCTCCGGTTTTTTGAGCCTCGTCCTTCCAGAACCCCTGGTCCATGGTTCTGTTTAGCTCTTCCACCGTCTTTCCCTGTTGTTCGACCCAGGTGTAGTACTTTAGGTTGTGCCAGCGCAGCCTGTTTTCCATCGTTCCCTCGAAGATCCAGTCGGTCCCGGCTCCGAACACGATGGATTCGAACCTCTGTTTGGCCTCGCCGCGGTCGAGCTTTCCGTATGTTCTGGTCATGTTTTCCATGACAGAGTGGTAGCGATCCATGTTGTCGGTGGCTATCGTCACTATGTTGTCTCTGGAAGTCAGCCTGTAGTGCTTGGCTATCTTTATCGCCCCCAACACATTCGCAACGCCCGAGATTCCGAATATCCCGGCCATCTTCTCCACGTCTTTATCGCTCAAAAATTCCTTCAAGAGAGATTTTCCAGCCTCATCGGTCATCGTCTGGAGGACTTTCTTGCATTCGATATCATCGAGCGCCACGATGGCGTCGTTATTGAGTACGTTGTGGATCCAGGTCACGTGCTTGTCGCCGATTCCCTGTATGTCGTGACCACCGTAGCCGTTCAGAGAAAGCGTCGGGCATTGAACCGGTTCGCCGGCGACTATTTTAACCTCCGGGAAGACCTCTTTCACACGGTCGCCGCAGGCGATCGTGCCTGCCGAGCCGACGGTCGAGACGATCGCTGATACCCTTCCGTTACCGATTTTCAGCTGTTCCATTAGCTCGAGGATGGTGTTTCCGGTCACATAATAGTGGAATCTGTAATTGCCGAACTCTTCGAACTGGTTGAGTATCCTAACCTTGTCAGGGTCGGCAGACTTAAGCTCTTTAGCTTTATCGTATATCTCCTTGACGTTCGATTCGCACCCCGGCGTGGCTATCACGCGGGCCCCGTATTCCCTTATGATTTCGAATCTTTCGGCCGACATCTCCTCGGGCAGAATCACCACCGAGTCGAACTTCATCCGGCAGCCGACCCAGGCTCCTCCGATACCGTAGTTGCCGGTCGACGGCCATACCAGAGTGTGGTAGGTCGGATCGACCTCACCGCGGAGAACTTTTTCCATCAGGATCGAGTAAGTGGCGCCTACTTTGTGGCTGCCTGTGGGAAATTCATTTCCGTACAGCACCACGATATTGGCGTCGACCCCCGTGAACTTTTTGGGCAAAACGTAGTAATAGATCCTGTTGTCGATGTCCCGCCAGGAGATGTTGTAGAGGTTGATCGGATCGAGAGGGTCCTCGATTCGCATCTTCCAGGCTTTCTTTCGCAGGGTTTTGTCGATTTCCTCTGGATGGAGCATCTCTTCAAAGGTTGGACCAAGAACGAATTTACTCATTGCAAGCCTCCAGTGAGATTTTTTTGTGTAGTTCTATTCTATATTCAGTCTGTCTTTTTCTCAATTAGACCCAGGACGTACTCGGGTGTGACCGGTATCTGTCTGACTCTCTTTCCGATCGCCATGGATACAGCGTTGGCCACCGAAGCCGGTACGGGCATCAGGGAGGGTTCGCCTATTCCTTTCGCCCCGTAAGGCCCTTCGGAAAAGGCGTCCTCCACGATGTCTATCACCAGTTCTGGTGGGACTTCGTGGATCGTTGGAATGATATAGGTGTTGAAGTTGTCGCTGATTATCTTTCCATTCCGGAGTTTGAGATCTTCGTACAGGGCGTACCCCATGCCCTGGGCGAAGCCTCCCTGGATCTGGCCGATCACACCGTCGGGATTGACGGCTTTGCCAACATCGTGGGCTGTGAATCCCTTCAGGACCTTAGTGGAACCGGTCGCCATATCGACTTCGACCTGCACCACCTGGCTGGCGTAAGAGTACGTCACATAAGCCTCCCCGAGTCCGTTTTCCATATCGAAGGACAGTTTAGGAGTATCGTACCAGCCGGCTTCGAAGAGCTTCACGTTCCTCACGTATGCGGCATCGACCAGCCTGTCGAAAGAGATCGCTCGGCCTTCTCCGTCGCTGACTTCTCCCTGGCAGAATTTCACTTTATCCGGTCTCGAGTTGAACAGGTCGTAGAAAACGGAAATCAATTTCCCTTTCAAGGTGATACAGGCCCGTCTGACGGCGTTGCCTGAATAGATGGTCGTTCTGGAAGCGACTGTCGGTCCGCTGTCCGGCACGAAAGCCGTGTCCGGCTGGTGAACGAGTATCCTCTCCATTCTTTGACCCAACTCCTCGGCTGCCATCATGGCTATGACGGTTTTGGCGCCCTGGCCCATCTCCGTTCCACCTATCCTGACCTCGACCGAACCGTCCCTGTTTATGAGCACGTGCGCGCCGGACTTGTCGAGCGCCTGACCCCCGGCCCCTAAACTCACTCCGTAGAATATATGAGAGAGACCGGCACCGCGTTTCTTGTCTTCGTTGGCTCTGTTGAATTCGATACACTCCTTCACCAGGTCCTTCCAGTGCGACGACTCCTTAACTCTCGCGAGCGTTTCGGGAGCCCCGACGCTTTCGACGATCAGGTGATCTGTCGAGGTTCTCGAACCGGGTCGTAACGTGTTTTCCTCCCGCAATTCCATCGGATCGATACGCAACTTCCAGGCAATATCGTCGATCATACTCTCGACCGCGAAGAGAACCTGCGGCGAGCCGAAACCTCTGAAGGCTCCGGGCGGAACCTTGTTGGTGTAAACGCCATAGACATCGACGTTAACGTTTTCGATATCGTACGCACCCGCGGCATGCACCAGCGTTCTGAACATCACTATGGGGGTAAGCGTCGCGTAGGCTCCCATGTCCATGTATGCCATGACTTCGATGGCCTTTATCTTCTTTCCGTCCATCGCCACGCGGTAGAAGGATTTTATCGGGTGACGTTTGGAGGTAGTCTGGATATCTATCTCGCGAGAATAGATGAGCCTTGCCGGCCTCTTAAGATTGAAGGCGGCCACCGCCGCGTACGAGGCGACGTACGAGGGCACATCCTCCTTGCCCCCAAAGGCTCCTCCCGTCTCGGTCTGTATGACACGTATTCTGTTCATGGGCAGTCCCAGAACGTGAGCGACGGCGCTCTGAACGTAATAGGGACACTGCATGGTGCCGTAAACTGTATAACCGTAGTCGAGGTCGGGCACCACGGTTATACCCTGTGGTTCCATATAGGCCTGTTCCTGGTAGTGGGCGTAGAATTCGCCTTCGAATACTTCTTTCGAATTCTTAATAACGGTTTCGGGATCGCCCTTTCTTATCAGTTTAGTTACTTTCACGTTCGAACCGCCGTGTATCTTGATTCTATCCTCTAGCGCCTCTTCTATAGATAGTACGGGTTCGAGATCTTCTATATCGAGTCTCACGCTTTTCGCCGCGTTCTCGGCCGAGATACGGTCTCTGGCGGCGACGACGGCCACCACATCGCCCCAGTAACGTATCTTCTCGCCTTCTTTGACGAGGCAGGGCATATCCTTTATCGCTTCGCCGAGCTGATTATCGCCCGGGATATCCCTCCAGGTGAAGACAGCTTCTACCCCCTCCATCTTGGAGGCGAGAGATACATCTATCGATCGGAGAATGCCGTGCGGCTTTTCGGCGATCACAAGCGCGCAGTAGATCTGACCGTCGAAGGCTATGTCGGCCGCGAACCTGGCACAACCGTTTACCTTCTCCAGGGCGTCGACTCTTTTCACCATCTTTCCTACAACATTCGTCGATTCTCCGGAATTACTTTTAAGCATCTTGCCCCTCCTCGACAAACAGGGATACGAAATCGTTCTTTTCCACATCGACCAGTCCGAGGTTGGTCAGCTTCAACTTCGGGATAACGGAGAGCTGCATGAAAGAGAGAGTCATGAAGAGATCGGGTAATTTGCTCCCCATTGTCCTGGTGGCATCCTTCAATTCGATGAGGCGTTCGGCGACCTCCTTGCTGGTCATATCGGACATCAGACCGGCGATCCGCAAGGGCAATTCCGAGATGATCTTGCCGTCTATCACCGCCACCAGACCACCACCCATCTCCATAACTCTGTTGGCGGCGGCAACCATGTCCGGATCATTTGTACCGAGAACGCCCAGGTTATGTGAATCGTGGCCGACCGAGGTCGCCACCGCGCCTTTTTTGAGACCCGAGCCGGTCGCGAAGGCCACCGACATCGATTTTCCTTCGCAGTAGCGGCAGATCGCGGCAACTTTCAAGAGATCTTTAGATAGATCGCCGACGGCCTTGCCGTTTTCGATCTTCGCACCCATCACACAGCCACCGGTGAGGACCTCGCTCCCGAGCAGTTCAATGGCTCTCACCAGCCTTCCTTCGGCCCGTATTTCAAGGTCGCTCTCATTTATCTTCTGACACTTGAAGGTATTCACTTTCTCTTGCGGGAAGTTCTGAGAGATTATCTCGGTCACGAGCCGGCCGTTTCTGGCCACGATCTTCGAATCTTTGAAAACCATGATGGGATTGAAATCTTTTAGATTGTCTATCACGACCAGGTCGGCCTTATACCCCGGCGCTATGGCGCCCATCGATCGGAGGTTATAATGCCGCGCTGTGTTTATCGTCGCCGCCCTTATGGCGATTATTGGATCTATACCGTGCTCTATCGCTAGCCTGACGTTGTGGTCGATGTGTCCCTCGCGAATTATATCTACCGGGTGTTTATCGTCGGTACAGAAGGATACGAAGGGGTAAGTCCTATCGTTTATAAGAGGCAGCAACGGTACGAGGTTTCTCTCGACGCTCCCCTCTCTCATAAGTATCTGCATTCCCCTGGAGAGTTTTTCGCGCGCCTCCTCGACGAAAGTACATTCGTGCTCGGATCTGACGAAAGCGCTTATATATGCGTTCAGGGGTTTTCCGAGAACGCTGGGGATGTGACCGTCGATCTTTTTGTATTTGTGGCGTATCAGCTCTATCTTGGCTATGGAATCGCGATCGCCGTTTATGATATCCGGGAAGTTCATCACCTCTCCCAAACCCAGTACACGGCTCTGGAACTTCTCTACGAATCCAATCATATCCATCACGCTGATCCTGGCACCCGAGGTCTCCATCGAAGAGGCCGGAACGGCCGAAGGGATCATGATGTACAGATTCACGGGTATGCCTTCTGTCGAGCGAATCATGTACTCGATGCCGGACAGACCCATCACGTTCGCTATCTCGTGCGGATCGGCTATCGCAGTCGTCGTACCTCTGGCCAGAATCGTTTTGGCGAACTCAACCGGCGAGACCATCGAGGACTCTATATGAAGGTGGGCATCTATCAACCCCGGTACGATGTAGGCACCCTCGAGGTCGATCACCTCCCTACCTTCGCCGTAGTCGCCGATCCCGGCTATTCTCTTTCTGAAAAGCGCTATATTGCCTTTCTCTATCTCGCCGCTGAATACATTCACGATTCTGCAGTTCTTGAGAAGTACATCCGCAGGGCTGTCGCCTCTGGAAACGGGTATTATGTCTATGATGTTCATAAGAGATGCCTCCTTTCTGCCTTAGCCGGAAAGAAATAAAAGCCCCCGCTACGCAGGGGCTTAAAACAATCATTCGAAGATACTTTTGCCTTTTCTATCTTTCACTTCTTCGGTGAGTTTGTGTATGAACTCCTCGAGATCAATACTTCCCAGATCCTTTTCACTTCTCAACCTGACGGAGACCTGTCCGTTCTGCATCTCCCTGTCTCCGACGATCAGCATGTACGGAATTTTGTTTAGCTGGGCCTCTCTGATCTTGTAATTGGTAGATTTCTGCCTGTCGTCGACCTCGGCCCTGAAGCCTTTGCCACGAAGCGAGACAACCACAGAACGTGCGTAATCGGTGTGCCTGTCGGCGATCGGGATCACTTTCACCTGTACCGGCGCCAGCCACGTCGGGAAGGCCCCGGCGTAATGCTCGATCAAGATACCCATGAACCTCTCCGTCGAACCGAAGATTGCCCTGTGGATCATTACCGGCTGGTATTCGTTGTTGTCCGGACCGATGTACTTTATTCCGAATCGCTCGGGCATCATGAAGTCGAGCTGAATCGTCGCACATTGCCACTCCCTTCCCAGAGAGTCCTTTATATGGTAATCGATCTTGGGGCCGTAGAAGGCACCGTCACCTTCGTTGACGATGTAGTCCATCTTCTTTGCTTTTAGAGAATCTCTGAGCGCCTTCGTCGCTATATCCCAGAGCTCGATCTCTCCCATGAAGTTTTCCGGTCTCGTCGAAAGCTCGGCCCTGTACTGAAAGTCGAATGGCTCGTAAATCTTCTTCACGAAATCGATGACGCCGATCACTTCCTGCTGTATCTGCTCGCGTGTACAGAAGACGTGGGCGTCGTCCTGCACAAAGCCCCTGACTCTGAAAAGTCCGTGTAGAACGCCCGACCGCTCGTATCTGTGAACTTTTCCGAATTCGAAGATCTTCATCGGAAGATCCCTGTAGCTCACCGGAGAGGATTTATAAGCGAGGATGTGACCGGGACAGTTCATGGGCTTGACGGCGAACTGCTGTTCTTCTTTTTCCGTGAAATACATATTGTCGCTGTAATGGTCCCAGTGGCCGGATGTACGCCAGAGTGAGTCGGACATTATCTGGGGCGTACTTACTTCCCTGTAGCCGTCCTCAATATGCTTTTCTCTGGAGAATTTGAGCAGTTCGTTGAGCATGTCTGTGCCCTTCGGCAGGAAGATGGGCATGCCGGGCGCGTAGTCGTAATTGATCGTGAACAGACCGAGTGCTGGACCGAGCTTTCTGTGATCCCTCTTCCTGGCCTCTTCGATCTTCGCCAGGTATTCTTCCAGGTCGGCTTTCTTGGAGAAGGCAGTGCCATATATCCTCTGCAACATCTTGTTCTTCTCGTCTCCACGCCAGTAAGCGCCAGAAACGGAAGTGAGTTTGAAGAACTTCACCTTACCCGTAGAGGGTAGATGAGGTCCCCGGCAGAGGTCTGTGAAATCACCCTGGCGGTAGAACGTTACGAACTCCGTTCCGTAATCTTTCACTAGGTCTTCGATGAGTTCGACCTTGTACGGTTGTAACTGGTTGTTCATAAGTATTACAGCTTCGGAAACCGGCAACTCGAACCTCTCGATCGGTAGATCTTCCTTGATGATCTTCTCCATTTCGGCCTCGATCTTCGGCAGGTCTTCCTCTGTAAGTCTCACATCGTCGAGATCGATGTCGTAGTAGAAGCCATTCTCTATGGTAGGACCGATTGCCAGTTTTACTCTGTCCTCGCCGTAGAGTCTCATCACGGCCTGGGCCATGATGTGCGCCATCGTATGCCTGAAGAAAACGGGGGCCTCACTGTCCTTGTCCAGCACCAGCCTGAAATCGCAGCTTGTCTCCAGAGGCCTTCCAAGGTCCCAGTACTCGTCGTTGACTATCGCTCCGAAAGCCCTTTTGGCGAGGCCTTCAGATATGTCCATTGCTATATCCAGGGGTCTTGCACCCTTTTCGTACTGTTTTTTCGAACCATCGGGTAACTTTATTTCTATACCCATTTTTTCCTCCTGATTAAGGTATCACTGCAACGGCTTCGATCTCTACAGGGGCGTTTTTCGGGAGATTGCTTACCTCCACCACGGCCCTCGCGGGCTTATGGTCTTTGAAGTAAGAGGAGTATATCTCGTTTAGAATCGCGAATTTGCCCATGTCTCTGATATAGATGTTGACCTTAACCACATTTTTCAGACTCGACCCGCCGGCAGTGACCAATTGAAGTACGTTTTCTAGCGACTGCTTACATGCTGCTTCGAACTCTGTCGCCAGCTCACCGGTCAACGGGTTGAGGGGGATCTGTCCGGAAACAAAGAGAAGACCTCCAGCGGCAACGGCCTGAGAATACGGGCCGACTGCTGCCGGCGCTTTGTCAGTACTGATAACCCTCAACACACTAACACCTCCCATTTTGGTTTATTATATCACTGACTGCTACGTGATGCTGCGCATTATCTACTATATGAGAAAAAACGTGTGGAAGATATACGAATGTATTGTAGAATTTCGTTATGATAAGAGAGATAATGGCCTCTTCGGCCTTGACCAGATCGCGAATACCTGTCGCCAGCTATACGATAAATCCCTTTGTCGGTTGCACAGTGGGCTGCAAGTACTGTTTCGCGCGCTTCATCGGGGCCTTCAAATACACCGGAGGTCTCTGGGGGCGGGACGTGGGAGTGAAGAGAAACATCGCGGAGCTTCTAAGGCGCGAGGTGAATTCTCTGGGCAAGGTCACGGTCTTTCTCAGCAGCACCTGCGATCCGTACCAGCATATCGAAGAAAAGTATGGATTGACCAGAGAGATGCTGGTCACACTCATTTCCCACAGGATACCGATCTTCGCGATGTCCAAATCCACGCTTATCAGGAGAGATGTAGATCTTTTCAAACTGGCTGGCGAAGAGGCCAGAGTTTTGGTGAGCATCACCACGGACCGGGAGGACGTAAGAAAACTTCTCGAACCGGGATCGTCGAGCTTCGAAGAGAGGCTGGAGACCATCGATTTCTTGAGAAAGAACGGTGTCGATGCTGGAGCCTTCGTTGGACCGGTTCTCCCGATGAACGCGGAGCGCGTCTCCGAAGAGCTGGCCAGAAGGGGCGCAACCGTTCACCTAGACGCGCTGAACTATATTTCGCAGGTTAGACAGCTATACCTTAAAATGGGCTGGGAGAGCTGGCTTTACAGAGAAAAGTTCGAAGAAGTGAAGGCCGTATTTGAAAGACGGCTGACGGTTGAATAAAGATTTTCGAATAACGGTTCCCGACAATCTTCGCGACGAAGAAGCACGGTGTCAGTTACCGTTTACCCAGTCTCTGAATTAGTTTCTTGCCTTGAACCGCTGCGGTGGCTATACCTATGAGACCCTGGGCCCACTGACCGACCATATAAAAGTCATCTAACCCAGGGAGAGTTTTGCTCAAGCCTTTCGACATGATTCTGCCCTGTTTGCTCCTGGGAGTCCACACCTGCATCCCGTGGAAGTTGCCGGTGAAGCGTTCGGTAGTGATCGGCGTCGAAACATCTACAACTTCTATCTTTTCTTTAATGCCGGGAATCAAAACGCCCAGCCTCTCTATAACTTTTGTTGCTATCTCGTGCTTCTTATCGACGTACAGTTCTCTGTCACAGCTCAATTTCTTCCAGTATGAGTAGCTCGCCGTAAAGGGAATTCTGACAACCGATTTTCCTCCGGGAACCATTTCCGTTTTCGAATTTAAAACCTCCAGATCCATCTTCTGGTAGCATCTATCTGAAAGTTCCAGCTTTTCGTCCATTAACCAGGTAACACCGTGGGGAAGATCGTTGAGGGGCAGGTTAACGCCAAGAGATACGTAGGCATTCATTTCCTGCTCGTCAGGTGGATTGGCGTAGTATTCGTCGATAAAATCGTCTTTGTATTTGCCGTTAAGCATGTCGTAAATAGTACTGTACCCATCGGCTGCGGAGACGACTATATCTGCGTTTGCTTTTGTTCTGTCTTCCAGTGTAAGACCGACGGCCCTGTCGTTTTTGACGGCGATGCTCTTCACTCTCGATCTGTAATGGATTTTGCCTCCAAGCTCTTCATAACGTTTCGCGATCCTTTTTGAAAAAGCCAGAGAACCTCCGACGGGCCATCCCATCGACTTGATTGAGCAACCGGCAAGGAAGGAAAGATGAATCATCATCGGGATTCCCTGAAAGTCGTATTGAGCGGTCGGGAAGGCCTTTTGAAGGAAGGAGTTTTTGAATCTCGAAGCGAATTGCTCTAGCGATACCGGCCCCCACTTCATTATCCCGGGCAGATGTGGAATCATTGAAAGTTTATCCTTACCGCCGCCGCTGACCATCGCGAGCAATTCGAACTTCGTGAACTTCTGTGCCGCCTTCAAATACTGATCTATGGCTTCTCTGTCGGCCGGTGAGATCTCCATTAGGTGTTCCTTCAATCTGACAAGATCGGTGTACAGGTTGAGCTCATTTCCACCGGAGTCTATGGTCCTTCTCAAGATCGAATCGAACAAAATCCGACCATCTTCGATCGCACCAAGCTCTTTCCACATTGTGTACAGCTTCGAAGAGGAGCTTGCACCTGGAAGGTGATGAATACAGCCATCTATGGTGTAATCTTTTCGCTTCCACGAAGTACACAGCCCGCCTGGATTGTTGTGCAATTCGAAGATTTCCGTCTCGAAACCATTCATTTGGGCATAACAGCCTGCAGAGAGTCCGGCTATGCCTGCCCCAACGATAGCAATTCTCTTCATCTTGTCACGCCCTTTTCTTTTCCCATTTTCCTTTCCGGTAATAGATGAACATCACCAGCGCTTCGGTTATGTCCGAGAAGACATAAGAGAGCCAGACCCAAACTATACTGGCCTTTAAGAGGTGAACCATTATGAACAGGATCGGAATCTGCACGAACCAGCGTGAGGCGATGCTCGAGATCACGAAGGGCATGTTGTATCCCGATCCTCCGAAGACCGAGGAGAGACCGAACCCGTAGGCGAGGATCGATATCCCAAGTGAACCGTATCTCAAAAACTCGGTGCCATATTTGACGATTTCCGGGTCTTTATTGAAGATACCGAGGACTATTTCGCCGGCGAAAAAGGCTATCAGGACGAAAAGTAGCATGATCGAGAAACCGATCAAGGCCGATGTTCTGGCCGTATTTCTGGCTCTCTCGACGTTATCGACTCCCAGATTTTGACCGACCATCGCCGATCCTCCCATGTTCATTCCCACCAGCGGCATGAAGGCAAGTCCGAACAGTCTGCCGGCGACTCCGACGGCCGCCACGGCTGCCGTTCCATAGACTGCGACGAACTTGAGCAACACCGCTCCGGACAGGTTCCTGAAGAAGCTCTCCAGTCCCGTCGGGAGACCTATGGTGAGGAGCTTTTTGTCTATTTTCCAGTCGAGTTTGAAGAGCCCTTTCAATCTGGGTTTTACGCCCTCCCTTCCCGAAAAGACGATATAGAAGCCGAGTATGAAAGCAACCGTTTGCGATATGATAGTCGCCACGGCCGCTCCGAACACACCCATCCCGAAGCCCGGTATCGCAGTTCCCGGGAATTTGTCGAACATGAGCAACGGATCGAGCAGGACGTTGAGAATACTGGAAACCATCATTATGTACATCGGTGTCTTGGCATCACCTATGCATCTCAGGGCCGTGTTCACCGAGTAAGATGAGAACATCATCGGAAGGAAGTAAAGCCTTATGTATCCGTAATCGAGCGCGGCCGTTATAACCTTAGGATCGTTGCTGAACAGACCGAGCGAAGGCTTGAGGAAGAGCGCGACGAGCACTGCGGCTATCATAGCGACGAGGAATTTGAAGGTAATCGTCTGTTCTATCGCCTTCGCCGTTCCCTCGGCGTCTTTCTTTCCGTAACTCTGCGAGATCAGGGAGATCGAACTCTGTCCGATTATGGAGTTCAAGATCTCTACAAGCCAGAAGAGTGTCGAAAATATCGTGACCCCGGCGATTGCCTCGCCGGATATTCTGCCTATCCAGAAGATATCGACTATATCATAGACCATCTGTGCACTGAAACCTATCATCGTCGGTATGGACATGACGAGAAGATTCTTCAGAATGCTTCCCTGAGTAAGATCCCTTGCCATTTTCTACCCCCTGATTACAACCCCATTCAGAAGATGCAGATGAAGAGAATAACAACAAAACCTGCCCCGGGCAGGAAACAATAGATATTATACACTCATACAGCCCTTTGTGAACCCGTCAATTCAGGCTTTCGAGACGTCGGCCGGAAAGAATTTCGAGAGACCCTTCACGGCGACGGGGATCGTATAGAGAAGCACCGGTATGAGTAGCCGCACCTCTGCCGGCCTGGCTACTATATAGTTCATCGCGACGAAGGGAACTATCCAGAACCAGGTCTTCCTGAAGAAATCCTCCTCCCCGATTGAATCGTAGAAGATCAGCGGGATCGAAAGGAAGAGGAATGGGAAGATCCAGGACCAGGGGTAGGTGAGGTTGTACCACAGTTGAACGAGATCCACCGAATATTCGGCCTGCGGATACAGCAAACGGCTGGAAAGCAACGTAAAAGCAACGGGTATGGCGAAAGTCGTGAGCACTTTGAGGGAGAGAAGTAGTTTTCCGGCCTTTCCGGGGTGTCTTCCGTAATCGAAACCGAGAAGTATAAGCGAGAGAAAGACCATGTGATCGGCCCTGAAAGTCGAGCCCAGAAAGATCACCAGACAGAGTGTGGCGAAGGACCTTCTCTCGATTATCAGAAGCAGTCCCGCGAGGAAGAGCGCGGCCGCGTGGAAGGTCTCCCAGCCGAAGTACATGGTCGTAAGCGGCATGATCGACTGGAAAAGCAATACAGAAAGGAGCGACATTGCTGGAGAAAGGAAATGTCTGCCGAAAGTGTACAGCAGCAGAATAGTCAGTATGTTGAAGAAGAACCTGGCCGTTATGTGGCCATTGAGCGTTCTGTTTTCCTCGCTGGTAATATCGACGGCCAACCTCAGATCGTCAGGGAGGTTTTCTCCCACTAGCAGAAGGGTGCTGGCCGGTTCTGTTATGTACGTCTGCCAGTTTAGACTGCCGACCATAGCCTTGAGAGCGTTCTGCAGCAGGATACTCTTACCGGCTATCCCATCTATCGTCTCGTTTATCGTCACCTCGAGGTCGGATACAATTTTTTCTCGCTCCTGCAAAGGAAAATAAGCGTCCACCATTCCCCTGGCTTCGTCGGTCCAGTACCCGGCGGAGAGGAGCATCTTTGAGACCTCGGCCGTGTTTTCGTCGAGCCAGGGGATGGGAATGTATTTGAAAAAATACTCCACCAGATAGTAACTCCCGAAACGGTATTGGTCGGGAGCGAAGTTCTTTCCGGAGATCGCCCTTTCGTGCTGGTTGATCCTGAGGTATCTGGAGAGGAAGAGGTACTTCCCGTCTGTGCTCCAGACGGTCATGGAGGTGAAGATGTAGGAAAGTATCGCCGCCACTATCAGAAGAAGAAGCCTTCTGGAGAGTTTTTTCCGGTCGCTCATGAGCCGCCTCCTTTTCTGTCTTTGCCGTCATCGAAGTGGCAGACCGCTTCTTTCGTGCCCGCGACAACGAATGGAACGCTGTATAGCAACACCGGCAGGAGGAGCCTGACCTCGGCCGGTCTTGCAACCAGGTAATTCATGGCGATGAAGGGCGGAATCCAGAGCCAGGTCCTTCTGAAGAAGTCTATGTCCCGGATCTTCGGACTGAAAGCCAAGGGAATGGCCAGAAATATCAGGGGATAGACCCACGCCCAGGGGTGGCTCAGGTTATGTTCGAACTGGAAGAAATCGAGGTAATACTCCGAGCCGACGTAGATCACCTCGCTCAACAGCAACGTGGCGGCCAGAGGGATAAGCACCAGCGAAAGCCCGGCCAGCAGCGAGAACCACTTTCTGCTCTTTATCGCCCCGGGTCCTTTGTAGAGGAGGTGTATCACCCCTGCGAAGAGAATTTGGTCCGTCCTGGCCGTGCAGCCTAGCAGAACGAGCAGCAGCAGGAGGAGATAGCTTTTGTTTTTCAACAGAGCCACTAGAAAGCCGACGAAAACTGTGGCCGATAGCATGGTTTCAGCCTGCATGAAGTCCTGGGCCACCAAGGGTAGAAGGGCGGCGAAAAGCGACATACCCAAAAGTGACGTCAGCGGGTCGGCGAACTGCGAGCATAAGAGAAAAACGAGCAGCAGGGTCGTTACAGTGAAAAAGAATCTGAAGGTCACATATCCATTGACCAGAGCGCTCTCGGCACTGTCTTTTTCTATCAGAACTTTTAATTCTCCGGGGATGTTGCTTCCTATGAGCATGGTCGTCTTTTCTATATCGTTGACGTACTCCTGCCAGCCGAAGGAGTCGATGGCGGCTTTCAGCATGTTTTTCAACAGCAAATTGTTTGGCGAAAACGAATCTATGATCCCGTCTATCGCCGATTCTATCTCCTGGATGATCATGGCCCGGTCCTCTTCGGGAAAGAAAAGTTCAACGCTCTCCTGCGTGCCTTCGCTCCAGCCCTTCGGATCGAGTCCCTCCGCGATGATGTCGTTGAAGACGTCGTACCATCTCAACGGTATGTGCTTGAAGATATATTCGACCAGGTAATAACTGCCGAAGCGATACTGATCGGGCGCAAAGCTCCTTCCTTCTATGGCTTCTCTGTGGCGCATCACTTTACTGTAACGAGAAACCGTCAGGAACCTACTTTCGGTCGTCCAGAGTATCATCGAAGTGAAGATGTACGAAAGAACGACCGAAAAGAAAAGCGCAATCAGAAAGACCTTTTTCTTCGAGCGATCGTTCACCGCCCCTTCAAAACCCATGCATCCTTCCCTCCGCTCCGAGAAATTATCAAATCCGGTTTACCTGTAAGATTCCCAAAGTCTTCCCCATGGACTCTCTTTCTTCCACTGCTGGAAGATCTTTGTTCCATGTTTCTTCCACCAGTACCTGTCGTGATACGAGTCCGAAGCCGCAACGAAGACCTTAACCAGCGGGGTGTGGAAGAAGAGTTTCTGGAATATCTTCAACGGACTGAACCATAGCAGATCACCGACTTTGCTGGCGAAGTTGTCGCCGACATGGAACTTGAAATTGACTTTAGAGATGTCTTCGCCGACCAGCTCGATGTTCTCGGGTTTTCCGTTTCCCAGACCCTCCTCGTCGGCCAGCCTTATGTATTTCAGGTCCATCGGATTGAAGCCCATCATCTTCGCGGCGACCGCGTCTATTGCCACCTGGTCCTGGCTGGCCAGTATATAATCCGTCCTGACCGGTATCAACGTCCTTGGGCCTGGACCGTTTCCCGCGGTAGTTCCGTCCATAAAGGCGAAGAGCCCGGTGTGTATCTCTTTCTGTATTTTCAACAGATCGACGAGCGTCTCGTGTATCCAGGAATGCGTGTAATGACGTTTCACGTTTAAAAGGCCACCAAAGGCGTTCTTCATAGCCCCCGTCGTGGTCGTGTAAATGTGGCACTTCACCGTGGGGAGCTGAATAATGTTCTTACCGAAGAAGTAATCGGGTAGTCTAATTCCTTCAGGGAAAATTCTGGGAAGCACGTTGAGTTTGCTTTTAGGAGTGTACTCGATCCAGCGCATATCGCTCTCTTCAAAGTTGTACAGTACTGGTATTCCATACTTGTTGTATATGATATCGTACTTGTTCTGCTTTTCGCCGTACCTTGGCCTGGTGACCACCGTTTTGTTTTCGACGGCCACTATCTCTCTCATGCCCGCATCCTTGAGGGCAAGAACGACTCCTTCGAGCTGCCAGGGGGTGCTGTTGGCGCCGGGCATCGGCAGGTGCCAGGAGATGTTGTCCTTGAGAATGGTCGTGGCGCCACTATCGAGGAAATCTCCCATCTTCGCCATCTTTGCGAGTTTTCTATAGTCATCCAGCACACTTTCGGGCGTTGTCTTAATTACTGCTACAGTAGATTTATTCAAACCAAACACCTCCTATTTCGCGATCGATACTAGCCAGATTCCCAGGGCGATGACGGCTATTCCGGCGATCTTCAGCCAGTTCATCTTTTCATCGAAGAGAAAGACCGCAAAGAGAGTCACGATTACGAACCCGGCGCTGGTCATTACCGGGTAGGCGACGCCCAGTTTCATCTTCGTCAACACAACGCTGTAAAAGACGAAGGCCACTCCGAAGGAGAAGAGTCCCAGCCAGACGTACACGTTGGTGATCGAGTTCAACAACATATTTTTCAACCCGACGACCGATATCTGTGGCGCATTTTGCATGCCGAATTTCAACAGAATATTCGCAGACGCATTAAAAACTATCGCTACAACTAGAACGAAAAACTCCACCACGCTCAAGACCAACCCCTCCAGTACAAACGCACTTTAGAACCACATGGGCAGGTATATGATCAGTACTACCGACAGAAACCACAGCATGGTCGTCACGGCGATGCCCGTATCACGTGTTACGACCTCTGTAGGGTCTCCCTCGCCGTCTTTGAACAGGAGCAACATATATCTGAAGACCCCATAGGTCACAAACGGAACGGTGTAAACGAGCTTGTCGGTAGAGAATTTGGAGATCACCGACGGGTCAAGGCAGTAGAGAGTGTAAGAGATTATGGATATCGAGGCCGTCGAGATCATCATGTAATCTAGAAATCTGAAATCGTACAGCTTGAGAACCTTTCTGTGATTATCGCTGTTCTCTTTGAGTAGCAGCAACTCGTTTCTCCGCTTTCCAAAACCCATGAAGAGGGCTAGAAAAAAGGTCGTCACCAGGATCCAGCCGGTCGGGTTGACCCCTATAGCGTAAGAGCCGGCGATCACACGAATAACGAAACCTGCCGAAATGCAGAAGGCGTCTATCACGACCATTTCCTTGCCTTTGAGAGTATAGAAAACGTTCTCAAGCACGTAAATGAGAAGAAAAAGCCCGGCCAGAAGAGGTAGAAAAAGGACAATCGTGAAGGCCAGCAGGAAACAGACGACGGCCACGACGATCGCCTCGTTAACACTCACGGTGCCCGAAGGAATCGGCCTGTTTTTCTTTCGCCAGTGATGCCTGTCACTTTCCAGATCGTTGATATCGTTGAAAATATAGACACCGCTCGAAGCGAAACAGAAGGCGATGAAAATGAGAAGCGAGTTCAACATCATATCAACTCTGGAGAGGCTGGCTGAAAATATGAGAGGGGCAAAGACGAAGAAATTCTTCAACCAGTGCCTAACCCTTATGAGCCTTACGTATGTACCGATCCCCTTCATCGCTCTACTCCGATGAATAATCTCATATCTCTGCCGCACAGACCGCATAGACATGGCTAACAGGTATTATCTTAGCACAATAGACACGGTTCTCGCTTTCTTTCTTTTGAAGGACTTTTTCTGATCATTTGATCTCTCTTTTCTCTTCTTTAACTGCAAGTGTATTACTCGAAATCCAGGTTCTATGGTAAAATGCATTAACCCGTATAATTCCGAGAATCGGCTGGGAAGTATCTACCAGGAGGCCTTAACTTCCTGACTACGGGGTGGATTTTTCATACTTCACCCCCCGGAGGGGTGATTTTTTATTTTCGGGAGGATCGATGTAATGGAAAGGATAGTGGTTCTTGATTACGGTTCACAGTACACGATGTTGCTCGCGAGGAGAATAAGGGAGTTCGGAGTTCTTTGCACGGTCGAACATCCCTCGTCGGTAAGGCTTGATAAGGATGTAAAGGGGATTGTGCTCTCGGGAGGTCCCCAGAGTGTCTATGAGAGCGGTTCGCTGGATGTCCCGGAGGAAGTTCTGGCTTCCGGTCTGCCGCTTCTGGGAATCTGCTACGGTATGCATTTGATGGTTAAGGGTTTCGGAGGCACGGTGTCCAGGGGCAGTAAAGCCGAATACGGTTTCACGCCCGTATCGCTCGAAGAATCGGACCTGCTGACAGGCGTTCCAAAAACGATCACCACCTGGATGAGCCACGGAGACGAGGTCACGGTCCTTCCTCCCGGTTACAGTACGATCGCCAGGAGCGGTAACGGGATAGTGGCGGGTATAACCGACGGCAAAAACTACGCGCTCCAGTTCCATCCGGAGGTTCACCACACGCAGTGCGGCACAAAGATACTTGAAAACTTCGTTTTGAAGGTATGTGATGCCTCGAGAAACTGGAAGATTTCCGATTTCGCCAATGAGCAGATCGAAAAGATAAGGGGGACCGTCGGAAACGGGAAGGTCGTCGCCGGTCTTTCCGGGGGAGTCGATTCCACGGTGGCGGCCGTTCTGACTGCCCGGGCGATCGGTGGGAATCTGACTGGTATCTTCGTCAACCACGGACTGATGAGAAAAGATGAGGAGCGCGAAGTCCCCGAGGTCATGAAGACTCTGGGGATAAACTTGCGGGTGGTGGACGCTTCCGATACCTTTTTCAGAAAGCTTCACGGGGTGACCGACCCCGAACGCAAGAGGAAGATAATCGGCGAGACCTTCATAGAAGTCTTCGAAGGAGAGGCTGGCGGTATCGAGGCCGATTTCCTGCTCCAGGGAACCATTTATTCCGACGTGATAGAATCGGCCGCCTCCTCGAGAACTTCCGACAAAATCAAGAGCCATCACAACGTCGGCGGCCTTCCTGAAAACATGAAGCTGAAGCTTCTCGAGCCTTTGCGGGAGCTTTTCAAAGACGAGGTCAGGGCTCTGGGAAGAGCCCTGGGTATAGATTCTAAACTCATAGACAGACAGCCTTTCCCCGGTCCGGGACTGGGAGTGAGGATACTGGGAGAGGTCGATGCCGAAAAGGCGAGAATTCTCAAAGAAGTTGATGACATCTTTCTCAAGACGCTTGAGGAGTATGGAGAGAAGGGCAAGATTTGGCAGGCCTTCGCAGTGCTGCTACCTGTGAGGAGCGTCGGGGTCAAAGGTGACAGGAGGGCCTACGGTTACGTTGTCGCGTTGAGAGCCGTTCACAGCGCCGAAGGGATGACGGCCTCCTGGTACGAGATCCCCCACGCGGTCCTTAGAGAGATCTCTTCAAGAATAACTTCTCGAGTTCCTGAAGTGGGAAGGGTTACCTACGATATAACAGATAAACCGCCGGCGACCATAGAGTGGGAATGATGGGCATGTTCGATAGGGCTTACACGTTCGACGATGTCTTGCTCGTTCCCGGTTACAGCGAAATCCTCCCCAGAGAAGTGGATCTGAGATCCAGGATCACTAGAAATCTCTGGCTGAAGGTACCGTTCATATCGGCGGCTATGGATACCGTCACAGAAGCGGAAATGGCCAGGGCCATGGCGCTCATGGGCGGCATGGGAGTTATACACAAGAACCTCTCGATCGAGGGACAGGCCGAGCATGTAGAGAGAGTGAAGAACACCAGCGTAGATAGAGAAAGATACCCTCTCTGTTCACTCGATTCATCCGGCAGACTCATGGTGGGCGCCGCCGTCGGCACGGGCCCGGGGACAGCGGAAAGGATTGAAGCGGTTGTAAGGGCCGGTATCGACGTGCTGGCAATAGACACTGCTCATGGTCATTCGAAGAGAGTCATAGACTCGCTTTCTCTGGCAAGAGAGCTTTATCCCTCTCTCCAGATTATCGCGGGAAACGTGGTGACTTCCAGTGGAACTCTGGCACTCATTGAGGCCGGCGCCGATGCCGTAAAGGTTGGAATAGGCCCCGGTTCCATCTGCACGACCAGAATAGTTGCGGGCGTCGGTTACCCTCAGCTTTCGGCAGTTATGGAGTGCTCGCAGGCTGCCAGGGAGAGAGACGTTCCGGTCATCTCCGATGGGGGGATACGGTATTCGGGGGACATCGTGAAGGCGCTCGCGGCCGGAGCCAGCAGCGTCATGATGGGAAACATCTTCGCCGGAACGAGAGAGTGTCCCGGAAAGAGTACATTCATGGATGGCGGCGAGTACAAATCCTACCGGGGAATGGGCAGTTTCACGGCGATGGCCGCCGGCAGCAGCGATCGCTACTTCCAGGATGGACAGCCGGCCGGCAAGCTTGTCGCCGAGGGCGTTGAGGGAATGGTCCGGGCGAAGGGGTCGGTAGAAGATGTCTTTGAACAGCTCGCCGGCGGTGTCAGATCGGGGTTCGGGTACTGCGGGTCCGCGAGCGTAGAGTTTCTGCAATCGAAGAGAAGGTTCGTGCAGATCACAGCTGCGGGGATGATCGAGTCGCACCCACACGATATCACCACCTTATAGTCTCGGCATAGCTCACGAACGAGAATACAAAAGAACGTCTCATATGAGACGTTCTTCTGGAGCGGAAGACGGGGTTCGAACCCGCGACCCCCTGCTTGGCAAGCAGGTGCTCTACCACTGAGCTACATCCGCGTATGCACGAGAAAAAGACCGACGCTTGGTGCGAGAGGAGGGACTTGAACCCTCACAGGTCACCCCACTGGATCCTAAGTCCAGCGCGTCTGCCAATTTCGCCACTCTCGCTGGTGACTCGCGCGGGATTCGAACCCGCGACCCCCTGATTAAAAGTCAGGTGCTCTACCTGCTGAGCTAGCGAGTCGCTCCCACTCTCAGTCTCCAGCCTGCGCTGGCAAGAAAGATTATATCATCACATTTTCAGTCGATCAAGTGGAGAGAAATATTAAAAGAATGTGAAACCGTACTCCGGCGAATAAAATTCGGAGATAGAACGGAATAATGCTGCATGGTAGAATTGTCAGGGAGGCGATTCAATGGAACTTCTGGCCGATATCGGCAATACTACGACTGTATTTGGATTGCAAAAAGGCGACTCGATAATTTCGATATGGAGACTCCCTTCGGGGAGACTCGAAACAGAGGATGAGCTCTTCGCGATTCTCGAAGGTCTTCTAAAAAGCAAGGGTTCATCTATCGGCGAGATCGACGGCTTCTGCGTGGCCAGTGTTGTGCCGAGGCTCAACAGGTCGATCCAGTATTTCGCCGCGAAGTATCTCAAAGAGCCGGCGGTCTTTCTCAAGCCGGACCGGTTCGTATCTCTGGAACTGAAGGCCGACAATCCGGGTGAGATAGGCGCCGACAGACTGGCCAATGTGATCAGCGCTTCCATTCATTACGGGGCGAACGCGGTTGTCATAGATGTTGGAACTGCTATAACGATAGATGTATTGAAGGAAAACGCCTTTGTCGGAGGTTCTATACTCCCGAGCCCTTTGACGGCTATGTCCGCCCTCTTCTCCAAAACCGCGAAACTTCCAGAGGTAGAACTCTTTTTCGAAGATCATTATCTCGGAACCAACACGGAAGACAATATAAGGATCGGGATAGTCAACGGCACTTACTTTGCACTGGCTGGCATCGTTGAAAACATGCTGAAAGTCTTCGACGGCAGGGTAGACGTGATAGGAACTGGCGGCAATGTCGAGATGTTCATGGTCGAGAAGGGCTTCATCACGATCAACGATCCAGACCTGACGCTGAAGGGGATCAAGGCGTACTATGACAGAGTCAAGGAAAGCAAAAAGAATACTGCTGGTTAATCCCTGGATTGAAGATGTGTCTGCTTACGACTACTGGTTGAAACCGGTGGGCCTGCTGTACATCTCTTCGATCCTGAAAGATTCGGGAATCGAGCCCGTTCTCGTGGATTGCCTTGATAGATACGATGCGGACTTTCTCTTCTCCGGCGGAGAGAGCCGGGAGAAGTACTTCGGGACGGGTAAGTTTCATGAAGTGGTGATCCCCAAGCCGGAGTCCATGAAGGATATACCCAGGAAGTTCAAGCGTTTCGGAATTCCCGAAGAGCTGCTCAGGATGAAGCTCCGTTCGGCGGGCGATGTGGCCGGGGTTTTCGTGACTTCGATGATGACTTACTGGTACACCGGGGTGGTCGATACGATACGTGTGATCCACGAGGAGTTGCCGGCCGCCAGGATAGTTCTGGGAGGGGTTTACGCAACGCTTCTGCCCGATCACGCGGCCGTCAAGTGCGGTGCCGATTTCCTCTGTCCGGGGACCGGTGTCGCTCCGGTTAAAAGGGCGCTCGAATACCTCGGCATAGACGTATTGCCGCGCGAAGATTGGTTTACGGCGCTCGACCCTGATTATTCCCATTACACGCGCCTGCCTTACGCGGTTCTTATGACGAGCCTAGGCTGCCCGTTAAGGTGTACGTACTGTGCAAGCGGTAAACTCTGGAAGGGGTTTCTGAAGAGAGATCCTCTGACAATAGCCGATTCTATAGAGAGGTTAACTGGCCGCGATGAAACGGAGGATATGGTTTTTTTCGACGACGCGATCCTCTTCGGTGATTTTAAGACTCTCCTGAAGGAGCTTTCGAGAAGAAAGATAGTCAGGAGGTTTCACCTGCCCAACGGCGTCCACGCGAGGCTACTTGACGTGGAGATGGCCGGGCTCCTATACGACAACAACTTCAAGACGATCAAGCTCGGTCTCGAAACCTCGGACCCTTCGATGCAACTTTCGACCGGTGGAAAGGTGACGAACGAGGATTTCTTCAGAGCCGTTAAAAATCTGGCGGACGCTGGTTTTACGGCCCGCGAGATGAGCGCATACATAATGCTCAACCTGCCCGGCCAGAAGGTGGAGGATGTAGAGCGTTCGCTGGAAAAGTGTGGTGAACTCGGGGTCTATCCCAGTCTCAACGAATTCACTCCGATACCCGGAACGGTGCAGTGGAAGACTCTCATCGAGGATGACCTTTTCGATGAAGAGATCGACCCGCTGCTACTGGACAACTCCATGCTCCCCCACTGGTGGAAGGGCGGTATGAACGCGTCGCAGGTTCAGGCTCTGAAGGAGATGGAGTGGAAAGTGAGGAGGTCTCTCGATGGAAAATGAAATTTACCTGGGCTTTGGAAGCAATCTCGGAGACCGTCTTGAAAATCTGAAGATGGCTTTCGCCGGTTTGAAAGAGCGTGGAGTAGTTTGCGAAAAGATGTCGACAGTTTTCCTCACCTCTCCTTACGGTGGAGTCGAGCAACCGGATTTTCTCAACTGTGTCGGCAAGTTCTCCTTCTGCGGCTCTCCGCAGTCTCTGCTGAGGACGATATCCCATGTCGAGAACTCCCTCGGGAGGGTCAGGAGCGTAAGATGGGGGCCGAGGACCATAGACATAGATATTCTGCTTTTCGGTGAGCAGATAATTGAAAGTGATACTCTCACTATTCCCCACGGCGATATAATAAATAGAGCCTTCGTTCTGGTTCCGCTTCTGGAAATAGACGGCCTAATCGTCGATCCCAGAAGCGGGAGGCCTTACAGCGAGTTTCTGGACAGGCTCGACCGGAGCGAGTGGCCCGGGATTTACATGAAAGCCGGTGATTTTGCCCGTGCGGCGGGCCTGGAGGTAAAATGATGAGAGCGAAAATTTTTTTGATACTGGCGATGGTTTTGATTGTCATACTCCTTTTCACGTCGTGTTCGGCAGGGAAAGAAGAGCTGGTTCCCGGTAGATATGCGGGCTTCAAGATGGGCGACTATATGGACCTTACATCGAGCACCGCGATCGGCGGATCGATCATGGAACTCTCCCTGGATGGCGAGACTTTGCTCCTGGAAAAGCGTTTCGCCAAGGGAACGGAAGAGTTCGTTATTTACGTCGCTAAATTCAGCAAGGCTTCACGGACGACGAGCTTCTGGTACGGCCTGATCCGGGAAGTCTCCAACGATTTCAGATCCGTTGTTAGCGCCTTGCCACTGATATACGGAGAGTTTCAGGACGAGATCCGGCAGGGATACATGAAGGCCTGGTTCTCGGGGAAGTGGCTATATGTATTCCTGGGAAAGACCAAGAGCGAAGTGAATTCGGCAGTGAAAACCTTCAAGGAATTCGAGAAGTTGCTGGTGAAATCAGTTGACTCGTAAGCCTTACAAAGATCTGAAAAGCTACCTCAAAGAGAGATACGGCCAGGCTGTTCACAGAATCCCTCTGGACGCGGGATTTACCTGTCCCAACAGAGTGGGCGGAGCTGTCGGATGCATCTATTGCGATCCTACCGGGAGTGGATTCGCCGTTGATTCGAGGTTGTCGCTTCTCGATCAGCTCCGGAGAGGAATGGACGGGCTCAGAAAAAAGGGTCTGGGGAAGTTCATGGCCTACTTTCAGGCCAATTCGAACACTTTTGCCCCGGTAGAAAGACTCAGGGAGCTCTACAGACAGGTTTTGGTAGAGGATGTGGTCATTCTCGACATTTCCACCAGACCAGATCTGGTCGGCGAGGAAGTGCTCGCCCTTCTAGACGAGTTTTCCGGAGATGTAGACGTGATACTCGAATTGGGTCTTCAGAGTGTGAACCCCAACACGCTTAGGAAGATAAACAGAGGTCATTCTATTTCACAGTTCGTGGATGCGGCCCTGAGGGCGGCGAAGCACAATATCGAGACGGTCGCGCACGTCATAGTCAACCTTCCGTGGGACACGATCGAGGATGTTGCGGAAGCGGCCAGGCTGCTTTCCGTACTCGGCGTGAAGGGGGTCAAAATCCATTCGCTTTACGTCGTCGAAGGCACTGAGCTGGCCAGGCAGTGTCTGGCCGGCGAGACCGTACTCACGAGTCTGGAAGTTTTTCTCGAGAGGGTTGTAACCTTTCTGGAGTATCTGGACGAGGATGTGGTCGTTCACAGACTGGTTGCCGATCCGCCGATCGAGGGGACGCTTTTCGGAAACTGGGGTTTTTCGAAGCTGCAACTGTTGAATATGATAGAGAAAAAGATGATAATTGAAGGAAGATACCAGGGCTCGAAAGCTCTCAAAGTTCAGAGAGGAAAGTGAAACGGGTGATCGCGGCGAGGCCGAGGAAAGTCCGGACTCCATGGGCGAGGATGCTGGGTAACACCCAGGGGGAGAGATCCCCGGTAAGGGCTATAGAGAAGCAAACCGCCTGCGGGCAAGGGTGGAAAGGCGAGGTAAGAGCTCACCAGCTGTCGGGCGACCGGCAGGCTTGGCAACCCCCATCCGGAGCAAGTCCAAGCAGAAAGGGTTTGAGGACGCCCACCGAATCCCTTTCGGGTAGGATGCTGGAGGGTTATGGTAACATAACCCCGAGATAGATGATCACGCGAACAGGATCCGGCTTACAGTTTCACTTTCCCTTCTTTTTTTGGTGCGTATTATGAACATACCCATGAACAGGAAAGAAATGATGCGGCACGGCTGGGACGGTCTCGATATAATACTGGTCACGGGAGATGCCTTCATCGATCACCCCTCCTTCGGGACGGCGTTGATCGCCAGGGTTCTCGAAGCGGCCGGCTGGAGGGTCGGGGTGATCTCTCAGCCTGACTGGAAAAACACCGAGGATATTTCGGCGCTCGGAAGGCCCCGTCTCTTCTTCGGCGTTACATCCGGCAACGTGGACTCCATGGTAGCCAACTACACTTCGTCGGGTAAAAAGAGGAAGAGCGACGATTACACCCCCGGCGGCGTGGGTGGTGCCAGACCTGACAGGGCCGTGATCGTGTATTCGAATCTCATAAGGCGGGCCTTCAAAGATGTCAGGATAGTTCTGGGCGGTGTAGAGGCCAGCCTGCGAAGATTCTCCCACTACGACTGGTGGAGCAACAAAGTCAGAAAATCCGTACTCCTCGACTCCAAGGCCGATCTGCTCGTCTATGGGATGGGAGAGAAACCGATCCTGGAGGTTTCGAGGAGGCTCGCTTCGGGGGAGCTCCCCGCGGATGTACCCGGAACGGTCGTCTGGAGTTCTGCCAGACCGCAGGGGGTGGAGCTCCCCTCTCATGAGGAAGTATCGGCCGATCACCGGAGGTATTTCAAATCGGTAAGGCTCCTTTACGACGAAACCGACCCGGTGCGCGGACAGCTTCTCTACCAGCTTCAGGACAGCAGATTCGTCATACAGAACCCTCCTCCGAGAATAGATTCGAACGATCTGGACAGTTTTTACCGTCTGCCATACACCAGACAGGTCCACCCGGCCTGTCTGGAAAAAGGTCCGGTAAAGGCGCTAGAAACGGTCAGATATTCTATAACCACTCACAGAGGCTGCTATGGCCAGTGCAATTTCTGTGCCATAACACTTCACCAGGGGAGAATCGTGGTCTCCAGGAGCGAAGAATCGATCATAGAGGAAGTCTCTCTGCTGTCGAGAAGTCCGGACTTCCGTGGCACCATCACCGATCTGGGCGGACCGACGGCCAACATGTACGGTTACGAGTGCCCGGTGAAGCTGAAAAAAGGCGCCTGCAAGGATAAGCGATGCCTCTTTCCGGAGGTCTGCGCCTCTTTGAGACCCGACCACTCGAGATACATCGGCCTGCTGGAAAGAGTCGCTTCGGTTCCCGGCGTGAAACACGTTTTCGTTTCCTCGGGAATTAGGTATGATCTGATCCTCGCCGATAAGGTTTACGGAAGGGAGTTTCTCAGAAGGCTGATCGAGAAACACATCTCCGGTCAGCTGAAGATTGCGCCAGAGCACAGCAGCGACCGAGTTCTCGAGCTTATGGGAAAGCCCTCAAGAGAGACTCTCGAGAAGTTCTTGAAGGAGTTCTATGAATTGTCCAAAGGTAAAAAGCGGTACGTGATAGGTTATTTCATCGCTGCCCATCCAGGATGCAGGCTGGAGGATATGGTCCGGCTGAGACGGTTCGTGGCCGGAGAGATGAATTACAGACCGGAACAGGTGCAGATATTCACCCCTACGCCCTCGACTATCTCGACGGCGATGTACTTCACGGAGCTGGACGGGCCGGAAGGTCGACAGATATTCGTGGAGACTTCCTTCACCGGCAGGATGAAGCAGAAGGATGCTCTGTCCGGTAAAGAGAGTCCTAAATAGCGAACATCACCAGGATGTACACCGTGCCCATTACCAGAGTGATGAGGGTCACAGGCAGGGAGAATTTCAAAAAATCGCTGTAAGTGAGTTTTTCCCGCGAGTTCTTTTCGATCAGTCCGACGCCGACCATGTTAGCCGCCGCTCCGGCCAGCGAGAAACTTCCTCCAAAGCACGAAGCGATAGACACGACCCACCATATATCGGCGGTTATGCCGTATCTGGATATCATTCCATTGATGATCGGTATCAGGAAAGTCACGGCCGGGACGGCGCCTATGAAACCGCTCAACAGGGACGACAACCAGAACAGTGCCAGAAAGAGAACCACTCTGTTCCCGGCCATCACCCCCAGCGCGTCGGATATGAAGGCCGTGATCCCGACCTCCTGAATCGCGAAAGCGAGAACGAAAAGACCTATGAAGAAGAAGATCGTATCCCATTCGATATCTTCTGAAAGCTGAGAAAAATTCTTCCCGCTGAGCAACATAGCAGCCGCAGCGCCGGCGAGCGCGATTATGGAAGGTTCGACTTTAAGAAGTCCGTGGATCAGGAAACCAATTATGATCGCCAGGAAGACCACCAGGGACTTTATTAGACCGGATCTGGACACTATAGCTTTCGAAGGATCCATGCTGGCCAGTCTCTGAAGCCTGTCTCCCATGTTCCAGTAAGGCTTGAAGGTTACCCTGTCGAGGTAGATCACCGTCACGATGAGCGCCAGGATCGATATAGGGCCATCGATTCTTATGAAATCCATGAAGCCGAAGCCGCTGGCCGAGCCGATCAGTATGTTCGGAGGGTCTCCGATCAGTGTGGCCGTACCACCGATGTTGGCACTCAACACTCCGGCGAGCATGAAGGCCTTCGGCGATACGCTCAAAGCGTCGGCGATCAGAAAGATTATCGGTGCGAAGAGAAGTATCGTTGTCACATTGTCCAAAAAGGCCGAGAAGAGCGCGATCGTTACCGTGAAAAGCGCCAGCAAAAACCTTATCCTGCCTTTTGTAAGGCGGACCACATAAACGGCGACGAACTCGAAAAAGCCAGTCGTCCTGAGGGTTCCGACCACTATCATCATCCCTATCAGTATTCCGATCGTGTTGAAATCGACAAGCCTGCCGATCTCCTTCATATCGAAATCGGGGATGATTTTGGAGATCAGGATCAATGTTCCGGCTGCAAATGCCACCGTTGAACGGTTGAGTTTTCCGGAGATTATCAGGATGTACGCAATCACAAAGATCGAAAGAACATAGATCAGCTGCAAGACGATTCACCTCGAGAATCCCGGGCAGAAAATGACTATATGAGTATAACACCTTCAAAGTTTTTTTGAACCAACCAAAAGAGGGGAAAGTCATATTAGCACCCGGGGTAGCCGGAAATAATGAGGAGGTCAGAGTATGAGGAAAACATTTGTAGTTGTATTACTGGTTCTAGTGTCAGTGGCTTCTCTGGCCCTGGTCAACGAAGGCTACGAAAGCCCCATAGTGAAAGTAGTGGAAACGGCCGGACCAGCGGTAGTCAAAGTTGATGTGGAAGCCACGGCAATGTATGCGCCAAGCGATTTTTACGGATTCGACGAATTCTTCAGACGTTTCTTTGGTGAGATTCCCGAACAATCGCGGAAAGTCACGGCACTGGGTTCGGGATTCATCTTCAACAAAGAGGGATACATTTTCACCAACGAACACGTGGTTGCCGGAGCCGAGAAGATAACGGTCTCCCTTCTCGATGGGAGTGTTTATCCGGCCAAATATATCGGTGGCGATACCGATCTCGATATAGCCGTCATAAAGATAGACCCAGATGGAAGGGACCTTCCCATAGTTGAGCTGGGAGATTCCGATGCGCTGCGAGTAGGCGAATGGGCGATAGCCATAGGTAATCCACTCGGATTGAAGCACACCGTTACGGTCGGCGTGATAAGCGCCGTCGGCAGACAGATACCCAAACCAGACGGACAGAGCGTATACTCCGATCTAATCCAGACCGATGCGGCGATCAATCCCGGCAACAGCGGTGGACCCCTGTTGAACATATATGGCCAGGTTATCGGCATAAACACGGCGATAGTCGATCCGGATGTCGGTACGACTCTCGGCTTTGCGATTCCTGTGAACGTTGCCCTGAGATACGTAGATTCGATCATCGCGACCGGCTCCATCCAGAGGGCCTATCTGGGAGTCTATCTCGATACCGTCACCGAATCGACGGCCCGGTCCCTCGGTCTAAAAATCGACAGGGGAGCACTCATAATGGACGTCGTAGCGGGCTCGGCCGCCGACAAAGCCGGAATAAAACCGCAGGACGTCATAGTAAAGTTCCAGAATCTTGAGATCACTAATTCATCGGAACTGAGAGCCGCCATCCTCAATTATCCGGCCGGTTCGGAAGTGTCGGTCGTGGTTAACAGGTTCGGTGAAACCATAGAGCTAAAAGTAATGCTGGGAACCCTTCAGGAGCAGGTGCAGGCGATAACCCCACAGGAACAGAAAGCGGCCGAAGACACCGCACTGGGCGTTACCGTGAACGATATAGCCCCATCCGACAGGGAAAGGCTTTCCCTTCCCGAGGATCTCAAAGGTGTCATAGTCAGCGGCGTCAGTACGCAGGGTATCGTCTATAGACTGGGGCTCAGTATCGACGATGTTATCACCAGGATAAGTGTGAACGGAAATCAACAGGCCATACAGAGTGTCGATGATTTCAAGAAGGTTGTCGATAGCTTGAAGAAGGAGGATTACATAGCCTTCTTCATCTATCGCGACGGAGTGAGATTCGTAGCCTCATTCCAGTACTGAAGATCAAAGAAACACCGCCACTCTTTTCGAGTGGCGGCTTACCCCCATTAACCCCTGTGCTGGATCATATGAATTATTATAGCACAGGGGGTTTTTCTTCCAAAACTACGCGCGGGCAAGCAAAAGGACGGCCTCGGCCACTGGCAGTCCCTCTACGCTCGCCATCGCCTCAACTTTGACGACACCCATCTTCGTCTGTATAATTTTCACTTCGTATTCCAGCACGCAGGGCGGTCTCACCTGGCTCCTGAAACGGGCCCTTTCGATGCCGGCAAAAAGCGGTGTGGAACCGGGCTCCAGAAGAAGTACCCCTGCCGTCTGGGCCAGGCCTTCGATTATAAGCACGCCCGGATAGATGGGGTAGTTCGGGAAGTGACCCCTGAAAACCTCGAGGTTTTCATCTATTTCTTTAAAGGCTTTGATGTGAGAGGTTCCCATTTCGATAACTCCATCCACCATGAGAAAAGGTTCTCTGTGTGGGATCCTGCTCATCACGAACTCTCTACTCATTTCCATCGTTCCGTCTCCTTTCTGTACGCTTTCCAGACGACAGTCGAAAAAACCGACCGGAAATCGTACGTTTACTCCCTCTTTTTCGATGGTACGCCTTTGCTACAAATTAGAAGCACAAAGATGCCAAAGGAGCAGAGGAATTTGATACCAGCCGGAAAAAAACTCATGAAACTTCTAAGTATAGAGCTTCCCGTAATTCAGGGAGGGATGGCCTGGATCTCAGATCATTCACTGGCGAGCGCAGTCTCTAACGCCGGCGGGCTGGGCGTTATAGCGGCCGGAAATCTCGATCCCGAAGAACTCAGAGAAGAGATAATACAGACCAGAAGATTGACCGATAGACCCTTCGGAGTCAACATAATGCTTCTCTCACCGCGAGCCGGAGAGCTAGTTGATATTGCTTGCCAGGAGAAAGTTCCCGTGGTCACTACAGGCGCCGGCAACCCCGGTCCCTTCATGGAGAGGTTCAGATGCCACGGAGTAAAAGTCCTGCCGGTAGTAGCGTCGGCCGGTATGGCGAGGCGGATGGAGAAGCTCGGCGCCGACGGCGTGATCGCCGAAGGGATGGAGGCCGGAGGACACATCGGAAAAGTGACCACCATGACCCTCGTGCCGGCCGTGGCCGATGCCGTAACCGTCCCGGTCGTGGCCGCCGGAGGCATCGGAGACGGTAGGGCGATGGCGGCGGCTTTCGCACTGGGAGCCAGCGGAGTTCAGATCGGAACGCGTTTCATCTGCACTTTCGAGTGTACGGCCCACACTAAATACAAAGAGCGTATACTAAACGCTTCCGAACTCGACCCTGTGGTCACCGGTTCATCGACAGGTCATCCGGTCAGATCGCTCAGAAACGGCCTCACCAGGAGGATCGAAGAGCTCGAGAGAGAAGGGGCGGGTTTCGAAGAGATAGAGAAAATTGCCGTTGGCGCGCTCAGAAAGGCCTCCAGAGAAGGGGACGTCAACAACGGTTCTGTGATGGCCGGGCAGGTCTGTGGAATTATAAAAGAGATCAACACCGTAGAAGAGTTAATTGGAAAACTGATGGAAGAGGCCAAAAAAACAATCGATTCTTTGGGAGGGAAGGGCTTATGGTAGCTTGGTTATTTCCCGGTCAGGGTAGTCAATATGTGGGAATGTGCAAAGGACTTTACGAGAGCTGCGCTTCGATAAGGGATAACCTCGAACTCTCGGGACGGCTCCTCGGATTCGATATGGTAGGTATCATGCAGAACGGTCCCGAAGAAGTGCTTACATTGACTCAGAATGCTCAGCCGGCGATTCTGGCTCACAGTATAGCGATTTCCGATCTTTTGAGCGATTACAGCTCGCAGCCCGATATGGTGGCCGGACTCTCGCTCGGAGAGTTCAGCGCACTGGTGGTGGCCGGATCGCTAAGTTATTCCGATGCGTTGAGACTGGTGAGGTTGAGGGGACTGGCGATGCAGGAGGCGATCGCTCCTGGAGAAGGGACAATGGCAGCGATAGTCGGTTTACCCGAAGAGCTCGTGGAGAGAATCTGTGAAGAGGTCTCCCCGGAGCGCGACGTGATAGTGGCCAACTACAACTGCCCCGGACAGCTGGTCGTCTCCGGTCTGACGGCTCTGGTGAGAAAAGCTATCCTGCTCGCCCAGGAGCGTGGAGCGAGAAGGACTGTAGAACTTTCGGTCAGCGCACCGTTCCACAGCAAATTCTTGCAGCCCGTTGGAGAAGTGCTGAGAGAGTTTTTGAGAAGTATCCAGGTCAGGACTCCGAAGATACCCGTCATATCCAACGTGACGGCCGAGTTCTTTCCCGACGATCCGGAAAGGATAAAGGAGCTTCTCATCGTTCAGGCCTTCAGTCCGGTGAAGTGGGAGCAGACGATCAGGAAGATGCTTTCCATCGGAGTTGACAGGTTCGTGGAAGTCGGTCCCGGCAAAGTGCTCAACTCGTTCGTGAAGAAGATAGACAGAGACGCGCAGGTGAGTTCTACGGACGTGGAAAATCTCGCTCAGCTGCGTGAGATAGAGATCAGCGCATAATAAAAGAGGTGAATTACTGTGGAGAAGACTGCAAATATCAGAGAAAAGGTAATAACTATAGTGGCACAGCATCTGGGAGTAGATGCTAAAAGTGTGGGTGGAGATTCGAGGTTCGTCGAAGATCTGGGCGCCGACTCGCTGGACCTTGTCGATCTCGTGATGGAGCTGGAGGACGAGTTCTCTATACAGATAAGCGATAATGAAACGGGAAATTTCAAGACCATAGACGATGTAGTGTCGTTCATAAACACGCTTGAAGAGAAGTGAAAAATGAGGAGAGTAGCAGTCACCGGTCTGGGGGTCGTCAGTTCAGTAGGTAACAATCTTTCCGAATTCTGGAGCTCTCTGAAGGACGGTAGATCGGGGATCGACTGGATAGAGGGCTTCGACACCTCACAGTTTCAGGTCAAGATCGCCGGACAGGTCAAGAACTTCGATCCGTTGAGGTACATGGACAGAAAGGAAGTCCGAAGGAACGCGAGGTTCGTGCAGCTGGCGATAGCCAGCGCGCAGGAGGCCTTCGAAGACAGTCATCTCGATGGAAGCAATTTCGACAGGGAGCGCGCCGGCGTGATCTACGGGGTCGGTCTTGGAGGGATGGATGTTATAGAGGAGCAGCACGGACAGCTCCTGTCCAAGGGACCTGGAAGGGTCAGTCCCTTCCTCATCCCCATGACTATAGCCAATATGGCACCGGGCGTGCTGGCCATAAGGTTCTGTTTAAAAGGCACGAATTTTACGGTATCGACAGCCTGCGCCTCGAGTACGAACGCCCTGGGTGAGGCGGCCAGGCTAATAGCGGGCGGTCTTCTAGATGTAGCGATGAGCGGGGGCAGCGAGGCGACAATAACGCCCCTGGCGCTCGCCGGATTCGCGAACATGACAGCCCTCTCAACAAGTGGTCCCGAAAGGGCCAGCCGTCCCTTCGACCTGAACCGCGACGGTTTTGTAATGGCTGAAGGTTCGGCGACACTGATCCTCGAGGAGTATGAACACGCCCTGAAAAGGGGCGCAAAGATATACGCCGAGATTGCGGGTTACGGTTCGACGGACGACGCGTACCATATAACCTCGCCTGAAGAATCCGGTGACGGAGCCTTCAGGGCGATGGCGATGGCTCTCAACTCGGCGGGGATCGGTCCGGACGAAGTCGATTATCTGAACGCTCACGGCACTTCCACGCCCCTGAACGATATAACCGAAACGAAGGCGATCAAGAGGCTCTTCGGATGCAGGCAGGATCTGAACATCAGTTCTACGAAATCCATGCACGGACACGCGCTGGGTGCGGCCGGGGCGATAGAGGCGGTGGCTACGATAATGGCGATGAGCAATTCTTTGGTGCCTCCGACGATAAATTACGAGACCCCCGACCCGCAGTGCGATCTGAATTATACGCCAAACAAAGCCTTCGCCAAAGAGATACAGTTCGCCATGAGTAACTCACTGGGCTTCGGAGGACACAACGCGACGCTGCTGTTCAAGAGAGTTCCATAAACTGAAAAGCACTTTTGCCACACTCTGGAAGGGGCGCTTGCGCGCCCCGCTTTTTATCTTTGGACGATAGAGGCCAATCTCTTCACGGCCAGTTTAACGGCCGGAGTTCTGAAGGGTTTCGCCTGACTGTCTAGCTGGACCAGCCAGCCCGTTTCCTTGCGTACCAGGTTGATGTAGAATCTCTGGCTGTAATCGTTGTCGACTGTTATAGTTTCTACCAGGTAACTCTCTTCTACCATGGATTTGAAGGTCCTCAAAAACTTCACCAGAGATTCGCCCTCGATTATCGGAACGTTGTAAACCTCTTCCAGCTTTTCCATGTCGATTTCATCGCTCAACCATTTGTGAGGCATCTCTTCCTCCTTCAAAATACCGTAGCCAGCGTGACTGCCCTCGAGAGTGCTGTAAAGCCTGAAAATCTCTCTTCCCGCCGAGAGCCACTTGGCCTCGTACCTGGTGTTCACTCCCTCTGAGGGATTCTTTTCCATACTCCCTACGCTGTACAGTCCGGTCGATTCCAGACTCGATGCCATCTCCAGCGCGAAGTCCTCCGAATCGGTGTAGAGTTGAAGAAAGCCGCCCTGCTTCAAAACTATCGATACCTTCTCCATGAACTCCCTGTCGTTCAGACGTCTTTGCGAGTGTCTCTTCTTGGGCCAGGGGCAGGGGAAGTTCATATAAACCCCCTCGAAGGAGGCCGGCGGAAGAATTCTCTCCAGCGCGAACTGTGCATCTATCAGGAGAACGCGAAGGTTTTTCAAACCTTCTCTAAGGGCGGATTTTAAGAGTTTCTGACAACTCACCATCGAGAGCTCCAGTCCGACGAAATTCGAACCCGGCCTGTTCTGGGCCATTTGAAGGAGGAACTCGCCCCCTCCAAAGCCGATTTCGAGGAAACTCGGACCGGCGCGATGGAAGAGTTCCTCGATCTTCAAAGGTACCTCGTATTCGGTCGCATCGATGAAATTACCCAGAAAATGATCCACTTTTCTCTCCCTTGAGTGCTCAGTGATGTACGTTTTTTTGCACCTAAAAGATTGTATCCGAAAGACGTTTCCATTTCCAGTATTTAAACTCGAAACCGCGAACGGGGCTATGCGTCGCGTTCGTTAATGATATAATTATCCTGACTCTCTGGAGGTGAACATGATGCACTTTGATCCTTCGAAAATCGAAGTACTGTATTCGGAAAAAGATCTCGAGAGAATTGTAGAACGGCTGGCGAACGAGATAAACGCATATTACACGCCCATCACCGACGAAATCACGGCCGTCTGCATTTTGAAAGGGTCCGTACACTTTTACAGCGATTTGCTCAAGAGACTCAATCTAAAAGTGAGATACAATTTCGTTCACGTTTCCAGTTATTCGGGAAGTTCAACGACCGGTCGGATACGGGTGAAGACCTGGGTGGACGAGTCGGTTACCGATAAATACGTCCTGCTGGTGGAAGACATCGTCGATACCGGTGGAACGCTTCGATACATAATAAATTACATATGGAAGCAGAAACCCGCCGGCGTGAAGCTGGTATCGCTCTTCGAAAAGACGATTCATGAGCACGGTGTTACCATAGACTTCACCGGCGACAGGATAGGAGATCTGTTCGTAGTTGGCTATGGATTGGACTTCGATGAAGTGTATCGAAATTTGCCGTATGTGGGCTATCTGAAGTCGGACTCGTGAACAGGGGAAGCATTACGGTACTGGTTATTTCGATTTTGCTTTTGTGTGCCTGCGCGATATCCGTTTCGTTCGTTCTGAAGAGTGTTCGTTCGTTTCGTGAGACTTGCAGGCTGATGGTAGAGGCTTCTGTCAGGAGAGGCGTCCTCGAGTCTGCCAGAAAGTTGCTGGACTTCAGCGTTGAGAAGAGTTGCGAGTTGTATCTTGAGATGAACGGTTACTCTCTGAAGACGGAGTTCGCGAGCGCCAGATGGTTGGTTCGGATAGAGGGTGGGGATTTCAAAAAGATAATATATGCCGAGGGTAGGTGACTCGCTTTGCTGGCTATATCCATAGATTCCGGATGTGCTCCGATCAAGGGATTTGTTGAAAAGCACGGACTGTTCATAATGGGCATGAAAGTGATAATAGATGAAAAAGAATACAGCGATAGCTTCGAGTTCCAGGAAAACGAGTTCTACAGAATAGTCGATTCTTCCAGAGACTTTCACACCGCGCAGCCTCCGCTGGGTCAGGTTCTCGAATACTACAACGACATCAAATCCAAAGGCTTCACGCAACTGCTCGATATACATTTTTCCTCGAAGATGTCGGGACTTTATGAAACATGCCTCATGGCCTCCAAGATGGTAGAGGGCCTGGAGGTGTACGTGGTGGATACCCGAAAGGTCTCCATAGGGGCTTTCCTCGTCTCCAAGAGGTTGATAGAACTGGCCGAAAGCGGAATGGAAATCTCAAGAGTGATGGAGGAAGTGTCGCGCGCGATAAGCAACTCTTTCATGGAGTTCAGCGTTCCGACCCTGAAGTACCTGATCAAGAACGGTAGAATAGGAAAGGCTCAGGGTCTCGCCGGGACTCTCCTGAACATAAAACCAATCCTCTCGGTTGACGATGAGGGGTATATAACTCCCATAGCCAAACTGAGGGGTATGAAAAAGCTCCAGGAACAGATGATTTCAAACGTTGTCGCATTTCTCCAGGAAAGAAGAAAAAACGTTGTTCTCTATTCCATATACGGGAGCGAGGAGTACCTTCCCATGATGGAGGAGACCCGCGATCGAGCGATAGTGTCTCTGAAAGAGGCGCTGGGAATAAGGCCGGAGGATCTGGAGTTGATAAACGGTCGTATCTGGCCCACCATCGCATGTCACAGCGGACCCGCCGTTTTCGGGCTGGCCTGTTACGGGGAGAAGAACGGTTCATAATGCTTCTGGAAAATTTCCTGGAGAACGCGGAGGAGGTTATTTCGCTTTTCGAAAGGGAAAGCGAAGAAGCTTCTCTTCACGCGGAACTAGTTAGGCTCTCGTCTCTGATCGATCCGGAAGAGTTCGAGTTCTTCCCTTCTTTGAAAGAGTACCTCGCGAAGTTCTTGACGTATTTCTCACCTCTGGACTCTCTACCCCGGGACAGAAGAATGACGAGGATAGAGAACGGCCACAAGATGATCGATAAGCTCCGCGAAATCTTCTTGAGCAGAAGCGAGGAAGAAATCCTGAGTCTTATAGGCAAGCCCGTTGCGGCCGCCACTTCGATCAAGTACGCCACCTCTGTCGGCGAATCGAGGTCGAAGATACTCAAGCGTATGGGAATAGAGACCGTGGGAGATCTCGTGAACTATTTCCCGCGCGACTACGAAGACAGGAGAACGATAGTGCCCTTGTCCTCGATAGCCGGCGAAGAGAAGGTCAGCATAAAGGGGAAACTCCTGAATTATTCGGTGAAAAAAGTCTCGGGTTATACCATCGTTTCGGCCGTTGTGAGCGATGGCTTCGGTCAGATTCTTCTCAAGTGGTTCAATCAGGACTATATTCTACAGAGACTGGTGAAGGAACGCGTCTATCTGATACACGGAACGGCGAAGAAAACGCCTTTCGGCCCGCTGGAAATGAACTCGCCCGAAATAGAGGAGATAGAGGGAGAAGTACCCCGGGAGATCCTCCCGGTTTATTCCCTGACCTCGGGCATCTCCATGAACATGATGCGCAAGATAATGAAAAGGAACCTCGGGGTAGTGAAGTCACTCGACGAGTTGCTGCCCGATTTCGTCGGGAGTGAGAGAGAGCTGATGTCCAGAAGACACGCGATGACTTCGATCCACTTTCCCCTCAGCCTTTTCGAGATGGCAAGGGCCAGAAAGTATCTCGTCTATGAAGAGTTCTTCCTCTTCGAGCTGGCCATTCTCTACAACCGTTCCCAGCTGAGGAAAAGCAGGGGAGGCATCGCGAAAACCATCTCCGGCGAGCTCTCGAAAAAGCTGATCGTGAGACTGCCCTTCGAGCTGACGGGCGATCAGATCAAGGTCTTTGAAGAGATAAGGGAAGATATGAGGTCGTCCAATCCGATGAACAGGCTGCTCCAGGGCGACGTTGGTTCAGGCAAGACCATGGTGGCCGAACTGGCGATGGTGGACAATTTCGAAGCCGGTTACCAGAGCGCACTGATGGTGCCGACCTCGGTTCTGGCGATGCAGCATTTCGAGAAACTTTCCAGCGATCTCGAACCGCTGGGAATAAAGGTTGAACTGCTCACCGGTTCGCTCAAGAAGAGCGAGCAGGACCGAATCAGGCTCGGTCTGGTGATGGGGGAGATAGACATCGTCATCGGCACGCACGCACTGATACAGGAAGGGGTCGATTTCGAGAATCTCGGCTTGATCGTGGTCGATGAACAGCACAGGTTCGGAGTGAGGCAGAGGGAGGCGCTGACCACGAAGGGACACCTCGTCGATAGCCTCATCATGACCGCGACACCCATTCCAAGGACCCTGGCCATGACGGCGTACGGCGACCTCGATGTATCGACCATCATGACCATGCCCAAGGGGCGAAATCCAGTGAGGACGATGCTCATCTCCAGGAGCCGGACGCGTGAACTGCACTCCTTTATAATGGAAGAACTGAAGATGGGACACCAGATCTTCTTCATCTACCCTCTGGTAGAGGAGTCGGAGCAGATAGATCTGAAAAACGCCACCGACGAGGCGGAGAGGTTGAGAAGCGAGGTCTTTCAGGGCGTGGGCGTAGAGCTTCTGCACGGAAGAATGAGCGACCTCGAGAAGCAGGAAGTCATGGGGCGCTTTCGATCTAAGGAGAGCATGATACTCGTTTCCACGACCGTGGTCGAGGTCGGCATAGATATACCCTCCGCAACGGTCATGGTGATCGAACACCCTGAGAGGTTCGGGCTGGCCCAGCTCCACCAGCTCAGGGGCAGGGTCGGAAGGAGTTCGCTGAAATCTTACTGTATCATGGTCCTGGGTAGCGGAGTATCGAAGGAAGCGCTCGACAGGCTGCGCGATTTCTCCAGAACGATGGATGGTTTCACGGTTGCGGAACTTGACCTCAAATTGAGGGGCCCAGGCGAATTCATGGGGTTGAGACAGCACGGTCTGCCGCAGTTCTCGCTCGGCGACATAGTTAGGGACTCCGATCTGCTCATGGCCGCACGCGATGATGCTGCTAAATTGCTCAAGAACGATCCAAATTTGCAGAGTTTGGGCGCGTTACGCCTTGAGATAGAAAAAAGGTTCTCCGATAGCATCAACCTGATAGAGGTGGGATAGTTGTTGACGTTGACCGGCGGCGAATGGTCCCGCAGAAGGATAGAGGTAACGGAGAGAGAAGTGACACGTTACACCCCGCAGACAGCCCGGAAAGCTATTTTCGATATTATCGACGTGGAAGGGAAAAGTTTTCTGGACCCCTTCTCTGGGAGTGGCGTGATGGTCTTCGAGGCCCTTAGCCGACGTGCCGAACGGGCGACGGCTATCGACGTTTCGCGTACGGCATGCAAAACGATCCGGAGAAACATGGACCGTCTAGACCCTTCGATGAAGCTCGATATTCTCTGCGGAGATTTCCGTAGAATGCTGCCCCTCCTGGCGGCGAGGGGAGAGCGGTTCGACTTCGTTTTCGCAGATCCGCCTTTTGATCGCAACTATATGCCTCCCTTCTTGAAATCTCTTTTGGAGAACCGCTCAATACTAAACCGAGGCTCGCTGATAATAGTCGAAACCTCAGAGGAAGAATCGCTCTTCGCGGGAAGGGAAGAGATGGGTTTTTTGAAAATGAAAGACAGGAGGAATTACGCGAACGTGGTATTTACGTTCCTGGTGATGACAGATGAAGTTCCTCGTTGATGAATCGCTTTCAAAATTGGGCAGAAAGCTTAGAATACTGGGACTGGACACGGTCGTTTGCGGCTGGCAGACTTTTGACTCTTCGCTGACGGAGAGAGACATCTTTTTGACTACCAGCAAACGTTTTCTAGAAAGGGCCATTAAAAGCCACCTTCGCTGTTATCTTCTCAAGTCTAGTAACTGGAGGAGTCAGCTGAAGTCCGTCTTTCAGAGGTACTCAATTCGGGTGGAAGGTCTGAAGCCCTTCAGTCGCTGCTCGGTCTGCAACGGCGAACTGGAAGAGGCTTCTTCTGAGGATCTCTGCTCGGTTCCCGAGTACGTAATGTTGAACAACGAAAACCTGCGAAAGTGCAAAAACTGTGGCAGGGTTTACTGGAAGGGCAGCCACGTAGAACATATGAGGTCGCTCTACCGGATAGTCGCCGAGACGAGTGGTGATAAAACTGAACAGAGTCCATTTTGAAACCTCGCACGAGAAGATAATACAGAGACTAATGAAGAGGATCTCAGAGGGTTTCTCGGAAGATGTATCTCTGTACATTCTCGAAAAATACAAAGGCGTTTACAAAGAGATTGCATTCGGAGAGAAGCTCCAGAGGTCCGGCCGGGAGATAAGGCTTGAATCGAACGAATCGCTGGAAGAGTTTACCTCCGGCCTCTTCTCTGGAACCGTCACGGTGCACAGTCGCTTGGATTCAGCCGAGGAGTCGAGGGATCTACTCTTTTTGAACCACGAGGGCGATCCGCTCGGGCTGCTCTCACTTCCGCGTGGCTCGTCTATAGCCAGCACCCTGAAAGGATGGATTTCCGAACTGGAGATGGCGCTCCACTATTCGCTGACACGTAACTACGAACAGGAAGGTTACAGAAGACTGAAGCTGGTATCGCGCCTCACGTCCGTACTTGAGAGCGAAACGATGATAGAGCGTCTGATCTACTCTTCTATGGAGGTCGCCAGAGAAATGCTAAGGGTGAGGTGGATCTTCTTTCTGGAGCAATCTGGAAGTAAATTCGCTCTGAAGGCCGCGATCGGGGAAGGCAGGAGTCCCCTGAAAAGCATCGAGTTCCAGCTTTCCGTCCAGCAGCTGGACTATCTGACTTCAGGAAGGCTGTTCGTTTCGGCGAAAAAATCGGATATATCCTCGGTTTTCTTCGACGACGGGGCAGCGGTGGGATCTTTCATCGTCGTGCCTCTACTCTCCGAAGGCGATTTCATAGGCTTCTTTCTGGCCGCCGACCGGGAGGAAGTGGAAGGGGAATTCAGGCCTTACAGACATCTGGATGAGGAAGACGTGAGATTGCTCGATGATGTCGGCCGGAGAATGGGCGTCGCAATAAGCAAGATCCGGCTGACTTCAAGGCTGGAACTGGAAGTCAGAAAACTGAAGCAGCTTGGCAAGAAACACGAAGAATCGATAAGCGAGCAAAAGGATCAGCTGTTCAAGCTGGGCGCGCTCCACAAGATATCTCAGGCTATGAGGAAGAGCCTAGATTATGAGAGGATAGTGAGTATTCTCCTGGTCGGAGCGACACATTCTGCGGGCCTGAGGTTCGACAGGGCTTTCTTTCTAAAGAAAAACTCGCGCATGGCTCTTCTGACTGTGGAGGCAAAGGTCGCGAGAGACGAAGGCGGAGAGTTCGAAAGAGCAGTGTACGGAGATCTTTCGAGATATCTGCAGTATGTTTCGCTAGAACGTCACTTCGTTACCGATAAAGATAACCACATTTCCGTTTCATATCTTGGGAATATGATTCTCGAGAGAGTCGTCAACCGTCGAAAGATTGTCCATGTAACACCCGACATGGGCCGGTTCAGAAGCGAAGAGCTCTCCATGCTCAACAAAATAGTCGGAACGCAGGATTATTTGGTGGCGCCGGTTTCCGGGGAAAAGGACGTTCAGGGTGTCATAGTGGTCGATAAGGCCCTGACCGGAAACAAAATAAGTAACGCCGACACGGAAATACTGGGTCTACTGGCCGATAGCGCCGGTGTGGCGCTAGAACTGACGGGGAATTACGAGAGGCTGCTGGAGATAACCGACAGCCTCGAGAAGGAGAGAAACCTTTCCAATTACTACCGAAAATTCGTGTCCAGCATTCTTCAGTCTCTCGAGTCGTCGATTGTGGTCTGTTCTCCGTTCGGAGAGATAACCGAGGTCAACCGCACCGCCGAACTCTTGCTAGATGCAAAGCGCGAGGAGTTGATCGGTAAGAATGTCGAGATTCTGACCGGAAAACTGGAAGGCGTCCTGGAGTTGCTCTTCGACGTTTTAAGAATCGGTGAAACTATAACGCTCAGCGATCAGAGATTCGAAAGTCTCGGCGAAAGATACTTCGACGTAAAGATAACTCCTCTCAGACAGGACAGCGGAGGACATCTCGCCGGCGTGATTATCTCCATGGACGAAGTGACCAGGCGCAGAAAGCTTGAACAGGAATTCAAGAGCAGAGAAAAGCTAGCCGCCCTCGGTGAGATGTCGGCCAGAGTCGCCCACGAAATCAGGAATCCCATCACGATAATAGGTGGATTCATCAAAAGAATGGCCGCTACAAACGATAGGGAAAAGATGGGAGAATATGCGACAATATTGAGAGAAGAACTCGGAAGACTCGACGGTATAGTGAGGGAAGTTCTGGAGATTTCCAGGGCAAGAACCAGTATTCAGGAAGAGGGATTCGATTTTCTGGCACTGACGAAAGAGGTACTGGACGGTTTTCAGGAAAGGGCCCTGGAAGATAATGTTAAGCTGGTTCTGGAATCGAAAGAAGAGAAGCTGGAATATTACGCAGATAAAAATAGAATCAAACAGGTTATAATCAACCTTGTTCAGAACGCGATTGAGGCATCTGAACATTACGGAGAGGTGCTTGTCAAGATAGATAAAGATCCTAGAAACGTTGTCTTTTCGGTATGGAATAGTGGCAGAGTCATTCCTCAGGAGATTCTGAAGAGAATATTCGAACCTTTCTTCACAACTAAAACTCTGGGTACCGGTCTGGGCCTTTCGATATGCAGGAAGATAGTTCAGGAGCACGGAGGCGAAATTGAAGCCGAAAGCGGGGAGAAAGGCACTGTGTTCACCTTCAGATTGCCGGTTCAAAAGATTGGGAGGTTTGATCGTGAAAAAAATACTTATCGTTGAAGATGAGAAAAACATGAGATTTCTCTTAAAGGAAGAGCTAAAAGAAGAAGGTTACGAAGTGACCGTCGCAAGCAACGCCCAGGAGGCCGAGAAAATCCTCGACGGCGGAGTTCGCTTCGATCTCGTTACGATAGATATAGAGATGGAAGGGATGAACGGCCTCGAACTGGCCGGCCTCATGAGAAAGCGGTTGCCCGACTTGAAGATAGTTCTTCTCACGGCCTACACGCATTACAAACACGATCTCTCTTCCTGGGCAGCGGACGCTTACATCGTGAAATCACCGGATTTTTCCGAATTGAAAGCGTTGATAAGAGAACTGATATAGGAGAATTTAAAGAGAGGGGGACATAAAATGCACTTAAAAAAGACGATCATGATTGTGCTTCTGGCACTCCTGCCCATTCTAGTTACGGCCTACAAAATCAGACCGGGTGATGTTCTTTATGTTTCGGTCTATGGTTCCGCAGAGCTGTCGGGAGAAATTGTCGTGGGGCCGGACGGCACCGCGTCGATACCACCGCTGGGCAGCGTGGCGGTGCTGGGCAAGACGCTCGAAGAGGCTGAGTCGCTTTTATCTGGTAAATACCTGAGTGGAGGAATTCTGGCGACGAGGCCACCGGTGACGGTCTCGGTAAAATCTTACGCGCCTTTCATGTTCTACGTTCTCGGAGAGGTTAACAAGCCTGGTGCAATAGAATGGAGGAAGGACAGTCTTACCGTATCGCAGATGATAGCTCTGGCCGGAGGGCTGAAGGACGGGGCAGACCTTTCCGCCTCCTTCCTGGTCGAGAGCAACGGAAATAGAAAGCATATAGACCTCTCTTCTTTTTTGGTCGGCGGAGAGGCATCGTCGATGACACTGGCCGAGGGTACGACGCTTTTCATACCTGCCGGTGCCAAAGCCTGGATCAGGAGCATCGGAGAGTTCAGATCCCCTGCCCTGATAAGGTACAACCCGGGGTTGACACTCACCCAGGTGGTTGCCCAGTCGGGCGGACTGACGGAAAACGCCGACGGAAATGAGATCTTGATAATAGGAGAGGGCGTTCAGGGTGGAAAAAGGGTGGTCGATCTCAACTCAGTGCTCTCCGGTGTCACAGTTGACCCGTTGATCCCAGCGGGTAGTATAGTGGTCGCCAACGACTCCTCCGTTAAATCGGTGAAGTTGCTGGGCGAGGTGGGTTCGCCGTCGTCGATAAGTTTCAGGGATGGACTGACCCTGATTCAAGCCATTGGGCAGGCCGGCGGTGTCAAATCCGGCGCCGGGAGCCAGCTGTTTATAATAAGGGGCGAGCTCTCTGAACCTTTGAGAATCGAATTGATCCCTCTATTGAGAGGTGAGATCAAGGATGTGCCACTCAAACCGGGAGACACCATCTTCGTTCCGCGTGAAAGCGAGAAGTTTGTTTACATCTCCTCGCCGACCTTCGGAGGAAAGGTGGAGTTCGGCGTCGATGAGTCGATCACCCTGGCCAACGCTCTGGTGAAGGTGGATTTGTACAACCCGGCCGGCGACGAGAGCTTAATACTGGTAGAACCATCTGGAGAGCGTGTAGAAGTTCGTCTCAACGAGGACAGGATCCTTCAATCGGGTTCTATGATACTCGTTAGCGGCGGTGTTAAAAGCGTTTATATCGCCGGCGAGGTCAACTCTCCGGGTATGATGCAGTTCGGAAATTTCGACGAAATCACTCTGGCCAAAGTGATATCGAGGGCCGGCGGCTACACCGAAAAGGCCGGTGGCGTGGAGATAATCTCTCCCGGTGGAAAGTCGGTCTATTCGACTGAACAGGCCTTGAGGAGCGATGTGAAGCTCTCTGTGCAATCGATAGTCCTTGTGGGGAGGGTCGAAGAGAGATACGTGTATGTCGTGGCTCCGGGGAGCGGTGGGAGGATAGATTTCAAGGAGAATGAAAGTTTCACTCTGAAGAATCTCCTGGCCAGGCTCAACCTTCTCAACCTGAACTCCTCAAAGGAGATCGAAGTTATAGAGCCGTCGGGGAAGGTCAACGCGGTGGCCGCCTCGCGGTTGAAAGAGAGTGATCTGCCGCTTCAGGCAGGGGCGATCGTCATCGTGCCCGAGATGAGTTCGTGGGTTTACGTCTTCGGAGAGGTGTCCAGACCGGGAAAGATCGAAGTCGACGGAGAAGATCTCACACTCACCAGGGTGCTTAGCTCAAGCGGTGGATACACGGGGGTGGCCGACATATCGAGCGTGGAGGTTCTCTCGGCCGGAAAAAGTGTGAAAGTCAATCTGCAGGAGATCCTCAAAGGCAGTATCCCCGATGTCAAAATAGAATACGACGATCTTATATACGTACCCAGACTGGATAACAGGTTTGTTTACATTGTGTCGCGCAACAAAGGAGGAAAGGTCGATTTCGGCAGCGGCGAGAATATCACGCTGAGGAACGCGCTGGCCAAGCTCAACCTGGTGGAAGTGTCCTCGGAGAAGACCGTTCGTGCCATAGAGCCAGACGGGAAGGTCACGGAAGTGAGCATCAAATCTCTTGAGAGCGCCGATGTGGTGATCGAGACCGGTACCATAATCTTCTACCCGGAACCGTACAGCACGGCTTCGGTGCTTGGACAGGTCAGGAACCCCGGAACGGTCACGCTTCAACCGGATGTTCCTTTCACACTATCCAACATCCTAGCGGCCGCCGGCGGCTTCACAGAGCGGGCCGATGAAAAGAGAATAACCGTCATGATCACCGACAGTTCATCGGTGACCACGTACGGTATGGATATCATTTCCGGCGGGAAGACCATATACATAAAAGATGGTTCTACCGTCTTCGTTCCGGAACTCGAGAGCTCCTACGTGTACGTTATCGGGGGCGTCAAGGCTCCCGGCGTCAAGACTCTCGATCACGACGGAGACCTCCCCACTGTTACGAAGGTCATCGCGCTGGCCGGCGGATTAATCGATCCGACCGCGGGAAGCGTCGAGATCGTTGAGAACCAGAGCAGACAGAAGCTTGACCTCCAGCGGATAATGAGGGGCGATTCTCCCGACGTTAAGATCGCTTCCGGCTCGGTTATATACGTGCCGGAAATCCCCGGGAAGTACGTTTACATAGTATCCGACAGCGGCGGTGGAAAGGTCGATTTCAGCTCCAGCGAGTCTATGACGCTCAGAAACGCCCTGGCCAGGGAGAATCTGCTCGATCTCAACTCCGACGGCAGGGTGACGATCATCTCTCCCGACGGAAGCAAGAGGGAGAGAATTCTCTCCGATCTGAAGGAGAGCGACATTTCGCTCCAGTCGGGTTCGATAATACTCTATCCCATCACCGACAGGCAGATCTATGTTCTCGGGGCCGTTAGAAGTCCGGGGACGGTTCTCTTCAAACCCGCCGAGAAGCTGACCCTATCGACCCTCATAGCCAGGGCTGGCGGGACTACCCCCGAAGCTCTGGTGTCGAAAGTCCAGATTACCGACCAATTTGGCAGGACCACCACGATGGATCTTGAAATGATTCTTCAGGGCAAGGCCCTGGACGTGAAGCTTGAGGATCGGGCCTTCGTGTATGTTCCTGTTTATGAACCGGTAACGGTAAGTGTTCTGGGCGAGGTGCGCAGCCCAGGTCAGGTAACCTTTTCAAAGACCGAGATCCCCGGTCTGCTCCTCGCGATTTCGAAGGCCGGAGGTTTGACCGATGAGGCCTCTTCGGAGATCAAGATCGTCGGTCTGGAAAACCAGTCTTACTGGCATCAACTCATGGAAGGTCAGGACATAACACTGAAAAACGGCCAGACCGTATTTGTGCCCGGTGGAGAAAGATACGTCTACATAACCGGTGAAGTTGCCTCAACGGGCAGATACGATTTCACCGCTGAAGAGAGAATGACGGTCATGAGAACTATTACGAAGGCCGGAGGAGCGAGAGAGACGGCCTCCGACGAGCTTAGAGTTGTTACGCCCTCGGGGCAGGTCATACCCGTGAAGCTCTCGGAACTCCTTTCGGGAAAGAGCGATGCGACTCTCGAAACAGCCAGCACGATCGTAGTTCCGAAGAAGGTAACCAGAATAACCATTCTGGGAGCGGTTAGAAATCCCGGAATGTACACTTTCAACCGCGACGAGAGTTCGTCCCTCGTCGATGTTGTCGCGAAAGCCGGCGGTCTTACTGACCAGAAGAACGTCAACAGAATTCTGGTCCAGAACGCGAACGAAATCAGGGAATTCGCCGTTGCCGCCCTGGAGAAGAGGGGTGACAACCTTCCCGATAACGCCTTTGTTTACGTGTCCTCACTCGAAGCTGCGTATGTTACGGTGCTAGGAGACGTTCCGAAGCCGGGAAGGTACTCCCTGGAAGGCACCCAGCCTGTATCGGTGGCCGAGATAATAGCTATGGCCGGAGGACTCGGAAACACGGTCAACACGTTGAGCGTCATATCGGCCGACGGCAAGATCAAGCTGCTGAACGCTCTCAAGACCGAGGAGCTCACCAGAAGCTTCTTACAGAATAGAGACACGATTATCGCCCTGAAGAATTATGATTCTTACGTGTCGATAATCGGCGATGTGAAATTCCCGGGCGTCTTTTCTATCGGTGACTACGGAGAACTGACACTAGCCGAACTGATCACGATGGCAGGCGGCTTCAACAGCCTCGAATTCAGCAGAAGGGTGCAGATACAGAGCACCGGGAAGACCGAAGAACTGACCGTCGGACCGGATAACTTCCTGCTCCTTTCAACTAGAGAACTGGAACCGGGATCGGTTATCTTCGTGCCTTATATACAGGCACAAAGAGTTTACGTCTTCGGAGAGGTTCTGAGACCGGGAGTGGTGAAATACCTCGAAGGTATGACAGCGATAGAAGCGGTTATAGAAGCAGGCGGCCCGACCAGCTACGCGGTTCTAGGCAATGTACTCCTCTTCCAGGATCCCCAGAAGGAACCTATGGTGCTCAACCTGGACCAGCAGAAGGGCAGCCCCGTGAAGGGAAACGTGAAGCTCGTTCCCGGAAATATAATTTACGTTCCGCAATCATCGATCGTCAACATTAAGGATATAATGTCAATCGTTGCCTCGTCACTGAGTATAGTGAACTCGGCGGTCGGGATCTTCAAGTGATTGAGTGAGGTTGAAGCGTGAACATAGATCTACACACCCATCTCTTGCCGGGAGTCGACGATGGCAGTCCAGATATGGAGGAATCGCTAAGGATTCTCGAGAGAATGAAGGCAGGGGGCGCAGAGAGGGTTTATCTGACCCCCCACCTTTATTCCCCGCGCACTCCAACCGATATTGGTGCGATCAAGGAAAGCTGGAGGAAACACTCGGCTCCTCTCAACTCCTCGGGGGTGGAGGTGCTGCTGGGTTCGGAGGTTTTTTTGAGACCAGAAGCACTGACCGGCGAAGTAATTACTATGGGAGAGACGGATGTATTGCTTGTAGAGCTCCCCACCAGCGCAAGGCCCCATTACCTCATAGAGGCCATAGAGGTCCTGCAGAAGAGGGGATTCAGAATCGTTCTGGCACATGTGGAGAGGTACGGTTTTCTTTTCAAAAAGAGCCTTCTCCCCTTTTCCAGGAGTAAACTTGAAGATGAAGTGTATCGCCTGAAAGATATGGGTGTTCTTTTCCAGGTAAACTGGGACAGCCTCAAAGATGGGCGTACAGGTTTGCTCCTGGAGAAGAGAATGGTTGAAACTATTGGTAGCGATAAACATCACAACAGGGACGGAAGGGGAGTTATAGATTTCTCCTCTGAATCGGCAAGTCAATTCATAAATGATTATTATCTGTGATCGGAGGTGCACCTGTGAGCGAGCTGGAGGGCAGTGATTACAGGGAGCTAACACTGGAAGATATTTTTAGAATGTTCAAAAAAAGACTGGCTCTTTTTATCTCTATCACGCTGGCCGTGGTTGTAGTGACGGGAATATACCTAGTTTTTGCAACTCCCATCTACGAAGCCAGCGTTACGATCAAGGTCGATCCCACTTCACAATCTTCGGTGAGTGATCTGTTTACCAATTCGCTGACAGGAAGCTCCGTATCTAGAGATATATCGACGGAAGTTGAGCTGATAAAAAGCCGTACGAACATAGAGGAGATTATCACCGAACTCGACCTCGTCAACAGAGTCTATTCGAGCGAAGCTCGCGAGAGATTGATATCGGAGGGTTACACCGAGAAAGACCTGGTGATGTCTCTGACCAGATCGATTTCAAGTATGATCACCGTATCGCCCGTTAAGGACACGAGGATCGTCAGAGTATCGGTGCAGAACAAGGATCCAGTTCTCGCCAGAGATATAGCAAACACTCTGGCGATGGTCTATAACAGAAAACTGGCCGAACTCTCGAAAAGAGATCTGACCAGAAAAAGGGAATTCATAGAGGCCCAGATCCCTTTACTGGAGAAGGATTTAAAGGAATCGACGGATATGATGAGAAACTTCAAAGAAGAGACGGGTATTTACGTCCTCGACAAGCATTCCGACCTTCTCTTCCAGATGCTTTCCAGTTACGATAAACAGTACAACGAGTTGAAAATTTCAGCCGAAGAGAAGAAGGCCGAAATCCAGACTTACCAGGGAATGCTCGACGACTTCGACGGAACGGACAGCAGAGATGTGAAATCGATGTGGATCCAGACATCGGAGAGCTTCTCGGTGAACCCCGTCCTGACAAGCCTCAGGCAGAGTCTGTCGAAGCTGCAGGTCGAACTGGCCTCTCTCCAGGAGCAGTACCCTCTGACCGATCAGAGGGTCAAATCCAAGATCACAGAGATATCAAAAACAGAAAGTCTAATCACCGACGAAGTGAAGAACGAGTTCATAACCTCGGGTCGGGGAATGACGCTCAATCCGGCCTACCAGCAGATTTTAACGGGCGTTATAACTGCAGAAGCAAATTTACAGATACTGGAGGCCTCTATAAACGCCGTTGCCGATATGCGTGAGCAGTACCAGATTGAATTAAGAAGCCTTCCGCTCAAGGAGCAACAGCTTCTCGACCTGCAGAGGCAGATCACAGTCAAAGAGAGCCTCTACACACTTCTTCTCGAGAGGCTGGAGGAGGCCAAGATCAGCGAGGCCGCCGTCGTTGGCAACGCTGCGATAGTCGATCCGGCCACAATACCCCAGAGTGCCGTCAAGCCGAACAAAAGGCTTTCCCTGGCGATAGGTGGAGTCCTCGGGATCTTCCTGGGCATGTTGATGGTCTTCCTCGCCGAGTATCTGGACAAAACGCTCAAGACCGAGGAAGAGATCGAGAGGTTCAGCAGACAGCCAATCATCGGCAGGATACCTACGATAGAGGGCATCAGGGAAGAGATGTACGTCGAGAAGAATCCCACAGCGCCATCGGCCGAGTCCATGAAACTTGCCGCCAGCAACCTTTCCTTCACCATGGGAGACGGGAAGACCGTCGCGGTAACCTCCGTTCTTCCAACCGAAGGTAAAAGCTTCGTCATAGCGAACCTGGCCTATTCGATGGCAAGCAGTGGGCAGCGTGTGATACTGGTGGACTTCGATATGCGCAGGCCAAGGGTCGAGAAGATCTTGAAATCGACGAAGAAGCAATACGGAGTCACCGATGTCATAATGGGTAAAGTCGAGCTGGAGAGCGTCATCGAGAGATACACCGACAACATGGATTTTATCGGCGTGGGTACCGTTCCTCCCAATCCGACGATCGTACTCTCCTCAAAGAATGTAGATGTTTTGCTTGAGAAACTGAAAGAAAAATATGACAGAATACTGATAGACATGCCTCCGGCGGTGGTCACATCGGATGTTTCACTGGTCGGAAACAAGCTCGATGGAATGGTTCTGGTCGTAAAACCCGGCAGGGCAATAAGGGACGGCTTGAGAATCGTCATCGACAACTTAAAAACCGTTGGGGTAAGGATTCTCGGCGTTATAGTGAATGGTGTCGACGAGAAGAACTCCTCCTATTATTACCATTACTACTATTACTACAACGAAGAGGGAAAGAAGAAAAAGCGCAGGACCAAAAAAAATAAATAGAACGGGGGAGAGGATCCTGTGAACCCAGCTCTCAAGGGAATTCTTTATAGTTTGGTGGCAGGCCTGGCAACCACTCTGGGAGCCCTGCCCTTTATGGCGATGAAGAAGGGTATATCCAGGCGAACCCTGGATATACTTCTAGGCTTTGCGGCCGGCGTGATGCTTGCGGCGACGGCCTTTTCTCTCGTCGTACCTTCGATAGAGCTGGGGGGACCGCTGAGATTTGTTATAGGGTTCGCCCTCGGAGGGATCTTCGTCGATATAATGGACAAGCTCGCTCCGCACGAGCATTTAATAAAGGGATACGAAGGACCTCTAGAACACTCGAAAGTCAGCAAGATATGGCTCTTCGTGATCGCCATAACGCTACACAACTTTCCGGAAGGAATGGCTGTTGGAGTCGGCGCCTTCACGGCTGAGGCTCTGGTCATCGCCGTGGCGATCGGTGTACAGAACATCCCCGAAGGGGCAGCAGTTATGGCCAGCCTGGTGGGAGCTGGTTACAAACCCACCCGCGCGCTCAAAATTTCCTTTCTCACCGGAATGGTAGAGGTTGTCGGAGGTCTTCTCGGAGCGATACTCATAAGTGTGGCGAGACCGCTTCTCCCTTACGCCATGGCCTTTGCAGGAGGTGCGATGCTGTTCGTAATAAGCGATGAGGTTGTACCGGAGACCCACAGCGGAGGCTTCGAAAGGGCCTCTACCTACTCGCTGATAGTCGGCTTCATAGTTATGGCTCTTCTGGACAACCTTCTCGGGTGAGGTGAAAGATGATGAAAACGACGATGAAAAAGATGAATAAGGTGCTGGACTTCGAAATACTGGTATATCTGGTCATGACACTGCTAATACCTCTGTTCGTGACCAAGGGCTTCACCCACGAGCCTTCAACGGCTAAACATTTCTTCTACGTCGTTGGCTTTGCTCTGATACTTTTGAGTGTGTTGATAAGGAAGAAACGGGTGGACTTTGAATTCAATTACGTTCATATGGCGCTTCTGGGTATAGGGGTGGCGGCCCTGCTATCTCTGATAACCGTAGCCGTGGACAACCCCCAGTACATGAGATACACTCTCGAAGTCGCTCTTTATACACTCTTTCTAGGATTGACGGCGATATATATATCCAACAAGTTCGACACGATAGAAAAAATCGAGATAACGCTGCTTTTTTTCATCATAGGCGCTTCGGTAGTGTCGATCGACGCATTGCTCAATTTCTACGCGGGGTGGGATATCTTTCTGGGGAAGGTAGGCGAACCCTTCGCCAGGGCTTCGGCCAGATCTACGATTGGAAACCCGAACTTCGTTTCCGACTATATGGGAATGACGATACCGCTCGTTTTCTATTTCATAATATCGAGGAAACCTCTGGCCTTCTTTTTTAAAGGGTTTGGAGGTCAGCTGATCTTGAAGATAACGATGGCGACACTACTGGCCCCTATGGTGGCCGCCGTTTTCGTATCGCAGACCAGGACCGTCATTACCGCTATATTCGTTGGAAACGTCGTCTTCCTGCTCGCATATGTGTTTCTCAAAAAGAACAGAAAACCCGAATTGTCCGACGACCCGGCGGCAGGAAAATTCAGAAGACTGTCCTTAATCTTTCTAGCGATTGCCCTGATAATAGTCGCAGTGCTGGCCTTTCTTTACCTGACGCCTTCTTCGCTGACCGGTCAGGGTGACATCAATATCACCGCCAGACTTGAGTACGCCCTGACCTCTTCGGGCTCTTGGAAGGAACGTTTTTCGGCCTGGAAGAACTCGATCGTTCAGTGGCTCGATAGCAACAACAGACTCAGGATTCCTTTCGGTACGGGAATAGGAACTTTTCAGCTCTACCACCTGCTTTACAGTCCGCAGGTGCTCGACAGCAACCCCGACTATATGATCGTATGGAACAACTTCAAGAGAACCCACAACGATTATATTCAAGGCCTGGGTGAGATGGGTCTGATAGGTTTTGTCTTTATAATCGCGATGGTGGCCTTTCTGGTTTTGAAGTTTTTCAAAACTCTTCTCACAATAGACAACAAAAGAGATTTACTTTTGTACGGGGCGCTCGGTGCGGGGATTTTTTCCTTCGCCGCCCACAGTTTTTTCGAATTCCCCCTCCACATGCAGCCGAATCTTATGCTTGCGCTCTTCATATCGGCCCTGGCCATGGGAAAGTACTTCACCGGAGGTTCAAGGAAGCTCGACCTTTCCAGAACCCTTCTTGCAGGGCTGTTGATTCCACTGGCCGGAGTGATAATTTTTCTAAAAGCATCCGCTTTTCTGGGTGAAGGCTACTTCAGAATGGGGCAGACAGATCAGCAGTACTACCAGGCTTACTACAACCAGGCCCAGAGTCTTGATATAGAGGCGCTTCAGGAATTGCAAAATGGCATTGACTCTTTTTCCGGAAACTACAGCTACCTGGCCGACGTCGGTGCCTATATGGAAAAGAAGGGCAACGAGTTGAAGACCAAATACCCCGGGGCCAGTCCGATCGAGCTGCTCGAAGCGGCCGATCATGAAAGACTGAGCGAAATATCCAGATTGAAAACTGAGATCAACAACCGTCTTAGACAGTACGATACCTTAATGGACAGGGCGCTTCAGTATTACGAGGGAGCTATCGAAAATTTCAAAAGATCGAACAGGATATATCCGGTGCTTGGAAAACCGCTCTGGTATCTCGCCGGACTCGGTATGAAATCCAACCATCTCGAAGAAGCAAAAAACAATCCGGAGCTCATGTTCGACGTTCTCACGGGCGAGGGTGAATTCACATCCGACATAATCCCGGAATTCAAAGGCAGTTTGGAAGTGATTCCACTTCCGGAGAGAGAGATAAGGACCCTGCCGTTTAGGGAGATAGTATCGCATAATAAAGCCGCCTTCAGCAATCTCGAGCTTGCAAACGGACTCCAGCTGTACTTCATCACCCAGCTACAGATGATACTGGATGCAGCCGATTATTATGAATCGTCGGTGATACTCTTCAGCGAAAGGCAGACGCCCAGAATACTCGGGAGGCTTTACAGCAGCGTCAACAGCGAGCTTAAGAAATACTACAACTTCATAGACGCCCGAAACTCGCTCATTCAAAGCGCCTTTGGAAGTCCCCAAGAGTTCAAGAAGATAGTTTTCGACACCATAGACATGGCCGCCGAAAAGGCTTTATACTGGTTCGACCTGGCTGTCAGACTTCTTCCGGGAACCTGGAACCGTTACCCGGACTGGGAAAATGTATATCTCGAATACATGACATCTATAGAAACCGTAGGGCGTTCTCTCGCAGAGAAAAGCCGGTTGCTCCTCTCGGTGGCCGAAAGACATGTCTGGGCCGCCGAAAACATGGGACCTGATTCACCCAGTGACACCCTTCAATACGCCATCGCCTGGGGCAACAACTACCTGTCCGGTGAAGAGCTGAACGAATATAGATTGAAATTGAGGGAGATCTACGCCGGAGTAGTTGAGATGAACCGGGAACTCATCAAAAACGGCGATTCGATCCCGGAGACCAGGAAAGAGAAAATCAACACTCTTATCGGGCTTTATGAGTCGCTCCAGATGTAATTCTGGTATACATTCAAATAGATTAGTGCTATAATATTCGAGGAGGTGTCCTGTGAAAGGGAGATACTATGTAACCACGCCTATTTATTATATAAACAGCGAACCGCACATCGGTTCGGCGTACACCACCATAGTCGCCGACGTCGTATCAAGATACAGGAGGCTTTCAGACAGCGATGTTTTCTTTCTGACGGGGACCGATGAACATGGTCAGAAGGTCCTGAGCGAGGCCGTATCGAGGAAGATGGACACACAGAAATACTGTGATATTTTGGCCGGAAAGTTCAGGCAGCTGTGGAAAGAGCTTGAGATAAGTAACGACGGTTTCGTGAGGACTACTGATGACTACCATATGAAGGCCGTTCAGTTCTTCGTAAACAAAATGAAGGAAAAGGGAGACGTTTACAAAGGCAAGTACGAGGGATGGTACTGTGTTCCCGACGAGACTTTCTGGAACAGAGAAGATCTTAAGGAAGGAAACCTCTGCCCCGAGTGTGGAAGAGAAGTAAAATGGGTAAGCGAAGAGAATTACTTCTTCAGGCTTTCGAAATACAACCAGGCCCTCATAGATCTCTTCAACGAAAACCCGGAGTTCGTTCAACCCGATTTCAGAAGGAATGAAATGATGAGGATTCTGGAAGCCGGTCTCAAGGATCTGAGCATAACCAGGACCTCTTTCGATTGGGGCGTTCCCATGCCCGAAGATCCCGAGCACGTAATATACGTATGGGTGGACGCCCTGATAAACTATCTCAGCGCTATCGGCTATCCCGACAACATGGAGATGTTTCAGCGTTACTGGCCGGCCAACGTTCATCTAATAGGCAAAGAGATAAACAGGTTCCATTCGATAATCTGGCCGGCCATGCTGATGTCGGCAGATCTTCCGCTCCCCGGTCAAATCTACGCCCACGGATGGCTTACGATAAACGGTCAGAAGATATCCAAGTCGCTCGGAAACGCCGTCAGCCCCAGAGAGTTCATAAAGATCTACGGGAACGACGCTCTGAGGTATTATCTGCTAAGGGACATACAGTTCGGCAGAGATGGCGACTTCTCCGAAGATAACCTGATCGGGAGGATCAACGCAGATCTGGCGAACGATCTGGGAAATCTCCTTCATAGAACCGTCGTGATGATCGACAAGTTCAACGGCGGGCTGGTACCACGTCCAGCGGAGAGGAACGGGACCGATGACGAATTGATTTCCCTGGCCGAAAGGACTTTCGTTACATACAGAGAGTCTATGGACGGCCTGCGTTTCACACAGGCTCTGGAAGCGGTATGGGAGCTTATAAGATTTGCCAACAAATACATAGACCTCACCGAGCCGTGGAAGCTCGGAAAAGACCCCGCGATGAAGGGGAGGATAGACACCGTACTGCACAACCTGGCCTGCGCACTGAAAAATATCTCGCTGATGATAGAACCCGTGATGTTCCACACGGCCAGAGAAATAAGGTACAGACTCGGAATCTCAGGCGAGATGAACCTCGCCGATCTTTCGTGGAGCAAATTGCCTGGAGATATGAGGGTCAGTCACGGGGAGCCGATCTTCCCGAGGATAGATCTTACTACGCACAAGAAGGTGACGGAAATGGACGAAGAAAAGGGAAAATTACAGGAGCAGGAAGAGAGTTTGATCGACATAGAGAGTTTTTCGAAAGTCGAAATGAGGGTTGCACTGGTGGAAAGGGCGGAAAAGGTCGAAAAGTCCAAGAAACTGGTCAAATTGCAGCTGGATCTTGGAGAGCTTGGAAAAAGGCAGGTCGTCGCCGGCATAGCCCAGCATTATGGCCCGGAAGAACTGGTGGGTTTGAAAGTGATAGTGGTTGCCAATTTGAAGCCCGCAAAACTCATGGGGATCGAATCTCACGGTATGATACTCGCGGCCAAGGCCAACGATACACTGACGTTGCTTACGGTTCACAAAGATATGACTCCAGGAGCGAAGATTTCATGAGGAAAGAGGGAGGTCTTATCTTTGTCTGAAGAGATCATCCACAGAAATATAGACGATGAACTGATAAATTCATACATGCTCTACTCGATGAGCGTCATAGTGGGCAGGGCCATTCCCGACGTGAGGGACGGTCTGAAGCCCGTACAGCGCAGGATACTGTACGGAATGTCCGAGCTTGGACTCAGGCACAATCAGAGCTTCAAAAAGAGCGCCCGTATAGTTGGAGAGGTGATGGGAAAGTTCCACCCGCACGGGGATGCCGCCATATACGACGCCCTCGTTAGACTTGCCCAGGACTTCTCGATGCGTTATCCCCTGGTTGAAGGCCAGGGAAACTTCGGCTCCATAGACAGAGATCCCCCTGCCGCTATGAGGTACACCGAAGCACGCATGGAAACTCTTTCCGAAGAGCTCCTCCAGGACATAGACAAGAACACCGTTCCGATGCTTCCCAACTTTGACGGTTCTTTGCGCGAACCCGACGTTCTGCCGGCAAAAGTACCCAATCTCTTGCTGAACGGCACTTCGGGAATAGCCGTCGGCATGATGACCAGCATACCTCCACACAACCTGACGGAGGTAGTGAACGCTCTGGGACTTATGATAGAACAGCCTGATTGCGACATAGATGCCCTTCTTGCCCACATAAAAGGTCCAGACTTCCCCACAGGCGGAATGGTGATGGACGGTCGGACCATATCCTCCATATACCACGAAGGAAAGGGAAGGATCATTCTGAGAGGCGTTGCCGAGATAGAAGAGATCAAGGGGAATCAGTATATAGTCGTCCACGAGATCCCTTACAACATTTCCAAGGCCGATCTTATTCAGCAGATAGTCGTTGCGGCACAAAACGTGCGCGATATTCAGATCAGGAACATAAGAGACGAGTCGGACAGGAAAGGGCTCAGAGTCGTAATCGAGCTCAAACGGGGCGCCGATCCGAACGTCGTTCTAAATCTTCTCTTCAAACACACACAACTCCAGACGACTTTCAGCGTGAACATGCTGGTGATCGACGAGAAGAAACGGCCCAAGGTGATGAACCTTAAACAGATGTTACAGGCCTTCCTCACCCACAGGGTCAGCATAATTCGTGCGAGAGTTGAATACGAACTCGAGAGGGATTCCAAGAGGGCCCACATAGTGGAAGGTCTCACCAAGGCTTTGAGATCCATCGATACGGTGGTCGATATCATAAGGAATTCTTACGACGACGAAGCCACCAAAAACCTCATGGAAACGCTCGATATAACACAGGAACAGAGCGCCGCGATTCTAGATATGAAGATGGGAAAGCTCACCGGAATAGAGGTAGAGAAACTGCTCAAAGAATACCGTGAGCTCGTCGCAAGAATCAACGAATACAGGAAGATACTCTCAAACGAAACCGAGGTTTACTCGATCATAAAATCAGAACTTGAGGAGTTGAAGAATAAGTACGGAGACGCCCGCAGAACCAGAATAGACCTGGGAAACGGTACGGACTTCGATATCGAGGACGTGATACCCGACGAGGAGATAGTGGTTCTTGTCACGAAACGCGGTTACATAAAATCCACGCCTCTGGAGAATTATCGCAAGCAGGGAAGGGGCGGAAAAGGTGTAATCGGTGTCAGGACGAGCGAGGAGGACTTCGTGGTGAATATTCTGACCACCACCAGGCTCAGCAAGACCGTGATCATCACCTCGAAGGGGAAGGCCTATGTCTTGAGCAACTATCTGATAGACCATTCTTCGAGAGATGCCAAGGGAAAACTCCTTGCCAATTACATCAAGATAGAGTCCGACGAGTCCGTCCAGGCCGTTCTCTCCATAAGGAACGAAGAAGTCGAAGGCAAGTATCTGGTAATAACGACGAAATCAGGCAAAATAAAAAAGACGCCTTTTGAGGCCTTCCTGAACGTCCGCAGCTCCGGAATCAGGGCCATAGGTCTTGCCGAAGACGACAGAGTGATCGACGCATCTCTCACCGTTGAGGAAAGCGATACGATAATCATTTCCACCAGATACGGTATGGTCATAAGGTTCCCGCTGGAACAGGTCCGAACGATGGGAAGGAGCGCGGCCGGCGTTATGGGGATAAGACTCAAGAAGAGCGACGAAGTGGTCAGCGCTAACGTTGTCAGGGCCGACGACGACAGGTTCCTCTTCACGGCCACCGAAAAGGGCGGCGGCAAAAGAACCGATATCTCAGAATATAGATGTCAGAACCGCGGCGGCATGGGAGTGAAAAACATTTACGGCCTCGAGCGTATAGGAAACGTTATAGGAACGCTGGTCGTGACGGGCGAAGACGAAATCATACTCGCTACCCGCGGCGGAATGTCCATCAGGATTCCTATCGATCAGGTCAGATCTACCGGTAGAGTCACCAAAGGGGTGCGTATCGTAGATCTTAAAGAAGAGGATATAGTTGCCAGCATGGCCGTAGTTGTGGAATGAGGGTTTCAGAGAGAATAGGGGGTGTCTGGCATTGACACTGACAGAGAAGCAAAAGAAGATTCTTGAGTTTATCGAGAACTTTATCAAGCTTTACGGCTATCCGCCGAGCATAAGGGATATCTGTCGAGACTTCGATATTTCCTCTCCGAGGGGTGTGGCCAAACACCTTGAATCTCTGGAGAAGAAGGGTTACATCGAACGTACCGGTGTTTCGAGGGGAATAAGGGTCCTCAAAAGTCCGGACGGCACCTCGATAGAACCGGGTAGCGATGTCGTGATGCTTCCCGTGATCGGTACTATAGCAGCTGGAGAAGCAGTCCAGGCTATTCAGGCCGAAGAGGAGAACATACCTGTTCCACTGTGGATGATCCGGCGCGGCTTCGAGTACTATATGTTGAAAGTCACCGGCAACAGCATGATCGACTCACATATCATCAGCGGAGATTTCGTTATAATCAGAAAGCAGGAATGGGCTAACAACGGCGACATAGTCGTGGCGCTGATTGATGAAGAGTACGCCACTTTGAAGAGATACGAGAACGAAGGGCAGAAGATACGGCTAATACCATCCAATCCAGATATGCTGCCGATGGTTATAGAAACCAGCAGGGTGAAGATTCAGGGAAAACTGTCTGGAGTTCTCCGCTGGTACAAGTGATCATCACGTAATAAAAACCGACTCTGTCCCGACAAACCTGGAGGATATGATGAAGTTATCCATAGCATCTGACCACGCTGCTTTTGAGCTAAAATCCTTTATAGCTGAGTATTTGAAGAAGACCCACGAGGTCGTGGACCTCGGCCCCGAATCGTCGGAAAGTTCCGTCGATTATCCAGACTTCGCGCGTGGTGTCTGCAAATCTGTGTTGAGCGGTGAAACCGAACTCGGGATCCTTCTCTGCGGAACGGGTATTGGAATGTCGATGGCCGCGAACAAATACAGGGGAATCAGAGCGGCCCTCTGTCTCTTTCCGGAGATGGCTGCGCTGGCCAGAAGGCACAACCACGCCAACGTGCTGGTCCTCGGTGGACGACTCATGGGTTCTGAACTCGCCACATGGACGGTTGACACATTTCTTTCGACTGCTCAGGAGGGCGGCAGACACGCCAGAAGAGTCGAAAAGATCGAATCGCTCCCCGGCGAAGATCTGGAGCGATCGAAGTGAAGATCTATTACGATAGACGCCATCTCTTTCATCTTCCTATGAAGGAACTGGATAACGGCGAATGGATAGAGAATCCCGAAAAGCCCGAAAGGATAGAGACGATCCGGAGTGCCCTCGAAGAAAAGGGCTTTGTGATAAATGAACCGAAGGACTACCATGTCTCTCATGTGTTCGCTGTTCATACGTCCGAGTACGTTGAATGGCTCAAACAAAAGAGTATGACCGTTTCGCCAAAGAGGGAGTACTTCCCCGAAGTATTCGGATACGATAAGCTGTTCGATACAGGTACACCAGTCACGACAGGCTGTTATATCGCTTCGCTCGCCGGTGTCTCGACGGTCCTCAACTGTGTTGATTCATTACTGGATGACGAGACTGTCGCCTATGCGCTCTGCCGTCCGCCCGGTCATCACGCCGGGGTAGCCACCGGAGGCGGCTATTGTTACTTCAACAACGCCGCGATAGCAACGAAGTATTACCAGAAGCACACCAGAGGGTTCGTAGCCGTACTGGATCTAGATTTCCATCATGGTAACGGAACTCAGGAGATTTTCTACTACGACGATACCGTACTTTATGTCTCCATACACGGGGACCCCAGGGTCTTTTATCCGTGGATAAGCGGAAATTCCTGGGAGATAGGCGAAGATTCAGGTGAGGGTTTCAACGTGAACTTTCCGCTCGATGGGGACACCGAGGGACCCGAATACATGAGAACTCTGACCAAAGCGCTACAGGAGATCAACGATTTTTCACCGGACCTACTGGTGGTGTCTCTTGGGACGGATACACACGTAGCCGATGGAGTGGGCCATTTCAAGCTTATAGATTCGGATTTCTCCATGATGGGAAAACTGGTTGGAGAGATTGAAACACCCAAGCTGGTCATCCAGGAAGGAGGCTACAATCCACAGGCCAATGCTGTTTCCGTTTTGAATTTCCTCAAAGCTTTGAAATAGATTGTCTATTAATAAAGAACAGGTGCGACCGTCGGTCGCACCTGTTCTTTTGACTTTCCTATTCAAAAGGCCGGACCGAAACCAAAGAAGGGCGTCCCATAGTAAAGCTTCCCATCAGCGGCGCTTTTCCCGGCCAGATAGGAGTTGTATCCGTACCCGAGTCGCACCATTCCGATTATAGGAATGCTTATATCCAGACAGACACCGAAATCCGCCACGAAGTTGCCACCGATAATGTCTCCCGTACTGACCTGTCTAAAGAAGACGAGATCTCCGAATCCAACCAGGTCGACCGGAACCGAAGCCGTCTCAGGTGTAAGCGGGTATCGCAACTGCGCCGACCCCACCGTTACCCCGTAGGAGTTTTGACCGATACCTTGAGAGCCTCTGACTCTTATGTACATGTCCGGAGATAGGAGGTAACTTCTGTAAACTCCGTAGGGGGAGAGAGGAAAGAGCTGATCGGTCTTTATTCTAAAACCCAGAACGGGATCGCCTATAGACATGAAGTGTGTATATTCGCCGCTTACAGACAGGAAGAGCTTGTTGTCCTTTCCGAACAGCCCTCTAAGAGTCAAACCCGCCCCGAACTCCGTTCCCATGGTCGGGCGAAAGATGTCGTCTCTGGTGGAGAATTTGTAACTCAATCCTGTGAACATCCCGTCGAAACTCTGAAGAACGGTTCCAGTATCGATGGTTCCATCGATCTTAGTCTTGGTGGCGACATCGCTCGTCGATCTTATATACTCGTAACCGGCTGTCACACCTACACTTTGATCAGGCGAGATGTTGTATATGGGGGTCAGGGAAAAGAGGAACTCCGTTTCCTGTGATTTCGAAGTCACTATCGTGTCTGTTGAATCGACAGTGGTGGTGAAACCGGAAAACTTCAACTTGGCTGAAGTATCCAGATTCAGGTTGGTACCGCCGATCTTAGGGATTGAATAGCCGATCGTGGTATCCAGAGATGGACTTCTGGTGGTGGTTTCCGTTCCGTTCTTGGTTATAACTACCTCTTTGTTGTTTGGAAGAGGTAGCGTGACGCTGAGGTTCGTGGATATCTTCTGACCGTATCCCCAGACGTTTAGGAGACCAAGATCGAGATAAATGTTCAGACCGTTCTGCCATCCACCACCACCGCCTATCCGGTTGTTCTTGTTGCTGTCTTCTAGGGTGATCTCCACGTCTATCGCATCTACCCCGACCGGCACCGGAACTATATCTACTTTGGCGAAGTAGCCCGTGTTGTTGAGGAAGGCGTAGGTATTCCTCAGCTCCTCGAGCGAGAGAACTTCGTTCTTCTTTATCACAATCTTGTCGTATATTAGATAGTCTTTGGTTTTTTGTGGGCCCACGAAGGAGACCTTCACATCTCTAACAGTGGGTTCTGTGATCTTGAAACTGAAAAAGCCTATCTTGGAATCTATGACGGGTTCGACCCTTATGAAGGGGTACTCCCTTTGAGTGTAGAGATCCTGCACCGCCTGTATAGCCTTTGCCGCGGTTTCATTGTCCACTTCCTGACCCTCGATCAGTCCCGATGCCATGAAGATCTCGCCCTTGGGTATCTTGACGTTTCCCTCCACAAAAACGCTCTTCAAAATGAAGGGAGAGCTGACATACTCGACAGGAACGAAGGAGATCCGCATGGACAGTGCACTGCTTTCCTTGACGTTTTCCGGAAGGGTGACCTGTCTCACGTTCTTCAGGGTACTGTTGAAAGAGAGGATCATGGCCTGGTAGATACGTTCGTCGATACCCCACTGACCGTTGGGATTGGCGTAGTAGGTCGAGTATATGGTCTGTATGGCTCTGTTTACATCCTCAACTCTGGGTATATACTTTTTCTTCGAGTTTATCCACCTTATGAGTGGAGACGTATCGTAGTACTGCTTCAAATAATTTAGTTGAGTCTTGTCGAGCAGGTATTTCACGGTATCTGCCGAGAAAGGCGCGTCTATCGTGACTTCCCATAGGTACGCCACTTTCACGGTGAAAGTGACCTTTATCTTGTCGGTTATCTTCCCCGAGACTATATCGGCCCTGTCTTTGTCGGTTGTCCATTCGATCGTGGCGAAGGGCGGTATGTAACCTTTGCTGAGAAGAACCCCTTCCATCGCTCCGAGCGTCATGGGGATTTCGAACATGAGTCTCGAAGGATTCAGCGGTTTCCCGCTTTTTATGGTAGAGGTAGCTTCCAGCGTCTCCTTCTCCACTATTTTGGGGCCTTCGAAAGCCACCACGACCTCCACGACCGGGTACTCTTTCACCTGTATGGTCAGGAGCCTTGAGCTTTCATCGTACTGGTAAATGATCGAAGAAAAGTAACCGCTCGCTTCAAGTCTTGCGACGGCCTCTTTCAGGTCGGATTCCGAGATTTCTATGTTTCTCTCGACCTTTAAAATCTCCAGGACTTCACCGTCGGAAACTACCCTGTTGTCGAGAATCGCGATTCTTGAAGGAACGATGCTCCCGAAGGCAAAACAGAACAGTGCAGCAAACAAAAAAGTAAGGACTCGCTTTTTAACGGACATCTGAATAACCTCCCAGCGAATTTTCAACTTCTTGAAGAAGATCCAGGATCATCTTCATTTTGACTGGAGTTGTGAAACAGTTGTTCCCGAGAGCCTCTCTGAACTGTGACGATTCAACGGCGTATCCGTCGTCGTCTAGACTCCTCTGTATGTACCAGTCTATCTCTCCGTTCATGGTTATTATCGAAAAGAGCGACATAGCGACATCGCCGACGGGCTGACAGTCGACATTCGATAGCATGAAGAGGGAGCTCACGGTCGTACCCTTTCCGAGACTGGACTTCAGCTCGAATTCTCCGCCCGTAGAGAGTGCGGCGAATTTCAGCATAGGAAGTCCCAGTCCGAATTTGACTTTCTTACGCTTTTGAGTATAGAAGGGATCGAGAACCGATTCCTGAAGCTCCTCGGGTATACCCCTTCCGGCATCGCGGACTGTGAAGCGGAAGGTACTGTCCCTCTGTTCCTCGATATCCAGCCACGCCTTTTCAGTCCCCGATTCAACGGCGTTCTGAGCGATATCTACAACATGATCACATAGAGTCCTCAGTCCCATATTATCTTCACACGCTTTCCTCCTGAGGTCAGCGCCGCTTTGAACTCGTTGAAAATCCTTTTCTCGGCCATCATCGAAATCGTAGGTCTCACGAGGTTCAAACTGTGAGCGTCGCTCGAGTGGATTATGTTATCGGTCTTGAGATCGATCTTCTTCAAACTTTCTCTGAAGGAAACTTCCACCGGAATATCCCTGTAATTCTCCGGTATGAAGCCCAGTTGAATTACCAGGCCCATCTTTCTATCGACGTGGGCCAGAACGCAAACGCCTCCGCGCTCTTCCACCGTGGAGATCGCCTCGTCGATACCCAGAAGCGCCGGCTGGCCCAGCCAGATGTTTTCCATAGAGGTGAAAGAGTCGTCTTCACCTGCGTAAAGCTGATAGCCGGAGATCTCGGGATCAATCTCGATTCTGTTCAGCTTCTCATCCAGCAACCACCGGGAGTATTCCTCCGCGACGGAGATGTCGGGAAAGTAAGCTAGAACATGCACATCTTCGAGAGTGTGGATTTCCATACCCGGAATCACGGCGATACCCAATCTCTTCAGCACCTCCGTGAAAACCCTGACGTTGCCGGCGCTGTTGTGGTCTGTTATGGCTATCCAGTCAATACCCCTCTCACAACAGACGCGCGCGATTTCATTAGGAGTCATTGTGATATCTGCGCACGGCGAAAGACAACTGTGAATATGAAAATCACAGAAGAAGGATTCCAAAGAGTCAGCCTTTCAATCCGCTTTTTATCAGCCGGGTTGTCACTTCGAACGATGTCTCCGCGCTTTCCAGAAGCACGATGCTATTCTCTTCCGCCTTCTTTCTGGTAACCTCTTCGAAGTGAAGGTCGTTGCAGAGAACTATTGCTTTGATGCCAACGATCGAGGCCACTGCCAGTATGTTGGTGTGAGATTGCACTGTGAGCCATATAGAATGGGCAGGAGCGTTCCCCATAACATCGCTCAGGAGATCGCCTATGTAACCACCGGTCACCTCTGCGTCAAGAGGAAGAGTTGTGACCACTTTCAGCTCACATTTTTCAATCAGTTCTTTCAGCCTCATTTCATTTCCTCCCGTTTCGGTAGAAATTCATCTCAACGACCACACCCTTTCTAGCCTCCGAGACCACTACCATTTTGTCGGAATACCTGTGCATGTTCGGCAGTCCCATTCCAGCACCGAACCCAAGCTCTCTCACATGGTCGGAAGCCGTCGAAAAGCCTTCCTTCATAGCCTGTTCTACGTTTTCGATTCCCTTTCCGTAATCTTCGACCCTCACCCTGATGACCGATTCATCGTACCAGGCGTATATGTATCCTTCGCTTCCACTGTGGATAACCACGTTAACTTCGGCCTCATAACAGGCGATCGATACCCTTCTGACCAGACTGTCGTCGTCGGTTCTGGTTTTCAAGTAACTCTTCAGCTTTGCTGAACCGACGCCGGCCATGTCCACCTCTGTATAATCGATGTGGAACAAAAAATCGGCCGACTTCTTCTCAACGTAGTCTCCGGAGATCAACGATCTGTCGAACCAGTCCACGTTTCTTTCCAGGACCTCTTTTCGGCGGGCATCGTGGACGTATATGATTCTGAACTTGTCGAGAATCGCACCTATTATGTCCTTCTTCGAGATAATCCCTAACAGCCTTCCTTCTGAGTCCACCACCGGAAACCGCCCGTATCTGTAACGGTTGAACCTCTCTATGAGTCCTTCAAGATCAACGTCGGGAGCGAAAGTTATCAAATCTTTGGTCATGTGTTTTTCGATAGGATCGGTTATATGGTTTCCTTCCAGGGCGAGAATTATATCCTCTATACTGACCAGACCGAGCAGATGATTGTCGTTATCGACTATCGGAACTCCCGATATCTTGCATATCCTCATCAGTTCTTTGGCCTGCCACATAGTTCTATCTTTGGTGAGAGATATTATGTTGGTTACCATTATGTCTTTTGCGGTTATGTCGCTGAACAATCCCCTCAGTTTCTCGAGAAGATCATCGACGTTTCTCTCAGTCAATCTGCTTCCCTTCCTCGAGAGCATCGCTTATCTGTTTTTCGAAAAGGATACCACAGGCTTTGTACATTGACATCCGGGCGTGAAGCAACGGCATCTGGAGTTCTTTAGCCAGCTCTATCGTCGTTTCGGGAACATTTCGCTTCCTGATTATCAAAACGGCCGACGCGCCAACGACCGAAGCGGTCCTGACACACTGGGGCGAGTTGAGTCCGGTCACGAGGATCATTCCGGGACCGCCGAAAGCGAGGACATCGCTCATGAGATCAGCCGCTCCCACAGATGCTATTTCGGGATTAGAATCATCAACGCTGTTCAAAGTTTCACAATTAAGGAGTTGCACTATTTCAGACAGTTTCATTCGCTACCCCTCCAACCAACAGATCTCCTTCGTAGCGGTACTTCAGGAAGGCTTCGTATGAAATTGGACACTTCTCTTTGAGTATATCGGCAATCGCCAGCGCGTATTTCTGGATTTCGTACTGTGCATGTGAATCGGCCCTCTGGTTCAGGAAATTCATCATCGATCTCAGATTTATCGTCCAGTATGCCTCTGTATACATGGATATAGGGAGTATGATCCGGGCCATCTCTCTGGCCACACCCATCGAGATCAGCTCTTCGTAAGCCTTGAAAGAATTATCCATCGATTCTCTCATTATCTCGAGGGCCTTCCGGTTGAGTTCTTTATCGTCGAAGGGTATGGATTTCTGTCTGTCTTCCGGGTCTGGGACCCTTATCTCATCGGGAAGGAACCATTCCTCTTCGAACTGGGTGTATCTCCCGCTCCTTTCGTTGATCGAGGCTATTCTGTGCCTCACCAGCTGCCTCATGACGAATATCGGCAACTTTATGTGGAACTTGAAAACCACGTGCTCGAAAGGAGAGTGGTGACCGCGTTCCATGAGATAATTGATCAATTTCCTGTCCCTGTCGGGGGTTGTCAATCCTTTTCCGTAACTCGTTCTTGCCGCCTGAACGACGCTGTAATCATCACCCAGGATCTCTACGAGTTCTACAAATCCTTTATCTAGAACCTTTATCTCCATTGAAACCTCCATCGTTTCTCAAAGCCTTTTCTATCTGTGAAGCTCTTCTTCTCTTACTAATGTATTCTAGCAGAAATAAGGCAAGGACGACTATTACACCGATCGGAACTACTGTAACGAGAACCATTTCGAAGATGACGCGGCGCCTCAACTCTTTGAGAGCGGCAGAAACCGATTCGTCGAAAGCCTCGTAACCGCTCAGTTGCAGGTAAAACCTTGCAAGGTCGTAATACTCTCTGTTTTGCGTTTCGTAGTAAGCCATTCCGAGGTTCCTCACCGCCCTGGAATTCTCGGGCCAGAAGCGTATCGATTGCTGAAATAGCTCGATCGATTCCAGCATGCTTCCCTCGTGAAATAGTGCGTCCCCCAGCGCCATCGCGGCACTGGATGCCAATCTGGGTGGAAGCTTTCTCAGTTCTATGCTCTCCAGCATCGCCCTCCCTTCACTGCCCTTTCCCGTTCTCAGGTAAGCGGTAGCCGCGTAATAGATGGAAACTGGATCGTTGAGGGCTAGAGAGTGGAAATCCTCTATGACCGATTCGAACATACCGGCCGCAAATTCGCTCTCAACCAAGTCCGGTCCCAGAAGAGATCCGAGGCCGTTTTCGAATATTCCTTTCCTGATTTCATTCAGTGGTTCAAGTCTCATGTAACTGGAGCTGGAATAGAGATCCAGCATCACTTTGTGGGGGAGGTATTGACTGGGATCCCTTCCGAGCATATCAACGGCCAGCGTGTTGATTATTTTCGATGAACGCGGATCGGAGGTCTCTAGCCAGTCGTAATAATGTAGCCTCAACGAGACTGCCTCCAAAAGAGGCCCCGGGTCGCTAAATGTCCCGAGCATATTTAGAGCCGAAACCGTCGAGGTGGAAACCATAGAATCGACCACGGCCAGGGAGCGGGCGATATCTTCCAGAAGACCGACACCCGCTAGTGAAGACTTCAGGTTGACGAACCATGTCTTGTAGTTGGGCTGTATAGTTTCCTTGAATTTCAGACCGACCGCAATCGTCAGAAGGGCCCTGGAATCGATCTCTTGAGTGTCTAGAGACTGTGCCTGTTCAAGATAGTCCTTCGAAAGGATAACGCCGGCATGTTCAAAGGCGAAAACCGCGGTACACAAAAAAATCACTGCGAAGATCGTCGAGAGTTTCAAAGCAATTCACTCCAGAAACTTCCCGGGCGAACGAGAAGAGCTTCTTCGGAGAACTCCTCCCGGTCGTCTATCAACACGTGGAGTTCGGGCACCTCTGAGAGTGTAATGACTATTCCGCTGCCTTCGACCTTTTTGGTGAGTTCAATGCTGAAATACTTCCAGTCGAATTTCCTCATCTCTTCAATCACGATGGCGGAAGCAGCAGCTTTTGTGGCGACTCTGGCTTTGTCCAGATGGAGTTCTCTCCCTCTTCCCCAGTCGTATATTCTGTAGGTCATATCGCTGGCCTGTTGAATCTCTATCACTTTCGAACCCGGTCCAAGCGAATGGACCGTACCGGCCTGCAAACATGCGAGATCCCCCCTTTCGGGCGTCAGTATCCTGAGATCCCCGTTTCTTAGATCTTCGAGCGGCTTTTCCTGCCTGGTTATTCCAGCTGCGATTCTTCCCTTCTGAAGGAAATACCAGCATTCATTCTTGCCCCAGGGATCGCCTTCCAGAGATTTTGCCAGTTCATCGTCGGGATGGACCTGAACGGAGAGCCAGTCGTTGGCACATATATATTTCACCAGCAGTGGAAACCTCGGAAGATCTTTGTTGAAAAGAGGTTCAGTCAGATCTACCGGATAGATACACCTCTCTCCCTCGCACAGCTCAGTCCTCATACCCTGAAAGTCGGACAGGAGCCAGACCTCTCCCACCGGGTCTTGTGTATCAACCTTGTATAGCTCGTTCAACAGACGATCTCCCCACGGTCTCGGAGAGAAGATCGGTTTACTCTTCAGTATCATTTCTATCAGACCTCCATTCCTTCAGAAAGAAGTCCATGTCATCTCTCGCTCTGGAGACCTTTTCCCTGTTTCTGTCACGCTTTCCGCGACCGGCAACAGGCGGAAGGAGACCGAAGTTGGAATAAACGGGTTTGAGTGGAGATCTTCCGGAAACCGTAACATGCTCTATTAAACCGCCGATCATCGTCGTCACCGGTATTGGAAGCGCCCCGACTCCTCTTAGGTACCGTTCCACGTTCAGTGCCGCAACTCTACCAGAGACGATCGCCTCTACGTAGCCTTCGAGACCGGTTATCTGACCGGCGAAGAACAGTCCCCCGTACTCTTTTGAACCGAGGTTTTTATCCAGCAGGATCGGCGAGTTGAGGTAAGTGTTTCTGTGCATGACTCCGTATCTAACGAATTGGGAGTTTCTCAGGGCAGGAATCATGGAAAAGACTCTCTTCTGTTCTCCCCACTGCAACCTGGTCTGAAATCCGACGAGACCCATGAGCGAACCGCTGGAGTTCTCCTTTCTGAGCTGAACGACGGCAAAGGGTTCCTTTCCACTGGAGGGATCGATCAGACCCACAGGCTTCATCGGGCCGAATCTGAGCGCGTCGAAGCCGCTTCTGGCTATCTCTTCAACGGGCTGACAGCGCTCGAAGAGATATCTGTCCGAGAAATTCTCCATCTTCGCGAGTTCTGCCTCTACCAACTCTCTCCAGAAATCGCCGTACTCTTCGCCATCGAGCGGACAGTTGAGATAGTCTCCTTCCTCGGAGTACCTGTCGGCGAAAAAACCTCTTTCGAAATCGATCGACCCGGCCTCGATTATGGGCGAGACGGCATCGAAGAAGAAGAGGTGCTCTCCAAACAACTGTCCCAGAAAGCTCTCAAGCTTCGGTGAGGTTAGCGGACCGGTGCATACTACGTTGACTCCCCTTTGAAGATCCAGAGAGGAGACCTCCTCTCTACGTATCTCGATAAGGGGAGTGGATTCGATTAGATCGGTCACTTCCCGGGAGAACCCTACCCTGTCAACTGCCAGAGCCTTTCCCGCGGGGACTCTGTGTCGGTGAGCTATCTCGAGTAACTTCGATCCGAGCTTGATCCCCTCCTCTTTGAGGAGTCCGGAGGCGTTATCGAGCGATTCGGATTTCAAAGAGTTACTGCAGACGAGTTCGGCGAAGGAACCGCTCTGATGAACTCCGGTGCTGGCAGAGGGGCGCATCTCGTAAAGTTCGACTTCGATACCCATCCCGGCTAGGCTCAGTGCCACCTCGGAGCCGGCCAGACCGCCGCCCGTGACCCTTACTTTCATTCTTTCCTTCCCATTTTTCGGTAGTATCTGAAGAGCGCTTCTTGATAATAACCGGCGTACGGGTAGAAAGTCTTCATGCCGTATTCCATGACCTTTTTGGTACTTCCCGACACTTCGAAGAGATCTTTCATCACTCTCGATATCCATATATCGACGGGAAAAGAATTCAATTCTCCGTATGCGAAGAGAGTTACACAACTCCCGACTTTGAAGCCGACACCGTCGAACTTCATCAGTTCACCGAGTTTGGCGTTGAGCGGCAGGTCGCGTATCGAATCGAAGTAGCTTTCCGATTCGAGCGTGAAGAGTTTGAGCAACCAGGGTACTCTGAAGGCGATTTTCAGCTCTTCGAGCTGTTGCTGTCCGATACGTCTGGCCTGCTCCAGATCAGGGAAGAGGAAGAAGGTCTCCCCTTCAAACTCCACCCTGTTTTCAGCGAAGATCGCCGATAGACCATCGCTCATCTTTCTGATTGTGGGGATGTTGTTTCTTGTGGAAAGTATGAACTCGACCACCATCTCGAAGGGGTCCTGCCTGAGTATTCTCAGTCCCCGCGCCTCTTCGAGCGCCTTTTTAGATATATCCGAAACTTTCGAATTCATCGAAGCGAGCTTCTTCTCGATATCGATGTGTATCTCTTCAAGATTGTCTTCAAGTCCGAGATAAGAGATCAATCCACGGTCTATATCCCTTCCCAAAAGGCTATCCGAAGAGGCCTTAACTCTGAGTTCGTTCCTTTCTTGCTTCAGCCGGATCACGGTGTTCCTGACGATTCCTGTCCACCAGCCATCTCTGGCGGTCCATCGAAAAGTCTGCCCGCAATCTAGCGTGGCATCAAGATCCAGTGGTTTATCTATTCTCAAACAGAACTTCGTCATAATCTCACCTCGAAAGCCTCCGCGATGTTTTTGAGCAACCGGAAGGCGTTGTCTTCACGGAATTCGCCCACAACTATAAGGTAGCACTCGTTTCGCATTCCATCCAGATAAACGGCGGTTAACGGCACACCACCGCTCAAGGTCGAACTCCTCGAACCGGTGGCTTTCGAAAGCGCGATAACCAGAGGTGGTATCTCCTCGAGATCGTAACCCTCTTCGAGGGATTTCCCGTTCTTATCGACGATTCGAAAGACCATCCCGCAGGTCTCTCCAAGCTCTCTAATTTTTTTGGCCAGATTCTCCATATATATCAGACTCCCCGAGTATCCTGCAATTGTATTTTCCCGCTTTCAGCCAGTTCCTTCCGTACAGCTCCGATCCTTTCTTCACCAACAGACCGGAGGGTTTTAGAACGGCCAGAAACTCCTTCAGAGAGCTTTCATCTCTTATGGGTATCTCTTCGATCCTTATTAACCTACCCCTGTATTTCCACAGGTGAACGAGATTCCGGAACTTTCCGGAGAGGAGTTCAAAATCCATTCTTTCTCGCTCTTCCCTGTCCCTTCTGGATTTTACAAGACTGGCCTCACAACCGCAATAATTCTGAACGTAGATGTCCTCGAGATACGGTTTTATCTCTTTTCTGCCGGTTCTGAAATTGCCGCCTGTATATTCGGTTCCATAAACGTTGCTAATTTCCATTCCAATCTCATTTATCGTGTCTATAGACTTTCTGGGACTGGCAAGCAAAGTACTGGTGAAGCTTTTGGCATGGATCTTTCCCGATGTCAGGGCGGCGTTTTTAAGCCTCATCTCCATGCACTTTCCACATCTGGCTCCACCTTCTTCTTCATCGAAGTATCTCTCGAAAAACGCTGAAAACTCTTCCGGATCGTACCGTCCCTCCATGTAGTTAAGGTTTAACCTATGGCAGACGGTTTTGAAGGCTTCGAGTCGTTTTTCGTATTCACTTTCAGGGAAGATGTTGGGATTGTAGAAGTAGAAAACGGCCTCCGGAAACTCCCTTTTCAAAACCGTGCTCAACAGGTCGGGCGCGCAGCAGACGTGTATGAGCGTCAAAATTCTATCAACTCCTCTATATCCTTCAGAATACTCTCACCTATCCCCTTCACTTCGAGCAACTCCTCGCATTTAGTAAAGCGGCCGTTGCTCTTCCTGTACTCGACTATTCTCGAGGCCAGCACCTGTCCGATCCCTGGAAGTCTGTCGAGTTCGCTTTCGCTCGCAGTGTTTACGTTTATCTTTCCAGAACCGGCCATTGCTACTTCAAGCGGTTTTATTTTCTCCAGAATCACCTCGATATTCGAAGGACCTATACCCGGTACGGAGAGAAGATCGGAAACGGACACAAACTTCCCGTTCTTTTCACGATGATCGATTATGGCTTTTGCCTTGGAATCACCGATTCCCGGGATCTCCTTGAGCTCTTCGAGCGAGGCCGTGTTTATGTCGATGCTTTCAGGTGAGGCCTTCGCCTTCGTCTCTCTCCCGGAGCTTTCGCCGACTTTTATCAAAGGTTTCAGCTTATCGAGCGTTTTAGCACCTATCCCCTTAACGTTCAACAACTCTTCCACGTCGTTGAACCCTCCGCTGGCTTTTCTGTATTCCACGATTGCTTTCGCCTTCGAGGGTCCTATACCCGGGAGCAAATCCAGTTCCTCTTCGGTCGATATATTGAGATCCAGCGGGAAGGTCACGGTCTTACCAGCTTCCGGCGTATTCACCGTATCGGGAACGGACTTGAGACTGCCCGAAACGGCTACAAATCCTATTAAAACAAGAACGGCTACGGAACCTATGATCTGAATCTCTTTTATCGATAACTTTCTCATCTCAACTGTCTGGGAAACCTATCGGTAATATTCCAGCCAGTTATTCTCTGAAGTGATTGTACATCCAGAGAATTGGAGTACTCTCTAGCGGCCGCCGCATCGGGGAAGATTCCCAGCACGGCAGCGTAGAAAGTTCTCCCGTCTGTGGTGACGGATTTATAGACACATGCGGGATATCCTTCGCTCCTCAGGTCAATTACCTGTGGCGCTATTCCGTCGGAAATCGTATGAGAGACCAGCTGGATACCGTAGGCAGTCTTCGATTCGTACAGTCCGGGGAGTGGGTTGTCGCCTATAAACATTACCCCATACATGTCGTTCACCCTGGTGATGAAATACTTCCCCTGACCCATCTCGACACACAACTTGAAAGCTACATCCTGTTCAACCACAACAAAATTGAAACCCGATCCCTCGACAAGAAAATCGAACGAATTTAGAATGAGTTTCCTGTAGTCGAAGGTTTCGAGAAAGAAATGCTGTTCCACCGGGATGTTTTGAACATCGCGCGGTACTTCGGTCACACCCTGTGAGATCGGCGGGAGCTCTAAGGGGGTCGCCCCGCCTGACAGATCGGGAAGGACCGAACTTCTTATCTCTTCGATTATGAGATCGTACTTTTTGTTCTCTTGCCTGAGAAGTATCGCGTAACCGGCAAGCGTGAAGACTATGCCGGAGAGGGCAAGCACGATTACAATCATTATTTTGACGACTATATCCTGTGATTCTCCGCTCATAAAATACTCCCAAATCCCATCCAGGGTCTATCCCTGACCTGCGTTTCAAAATCCCTTGCCGTTACCCAGTGAGAGCTTTCACCCGACCTGGAAGGCAGGGCGATCTTCACTCCGCCCTTCTGATTGACCAGATCGACCAGAGAGCTGACATCGATCTTAATAGACCGGTCGGGTTTCCCAAGAACTCTCAACGCCTCGTAAAGGTCTTCCTTCCCCGCTCCATCAATAAGCCCGGAGGTTCTCGCGATGTGTAGTTCCAATATGGCTCCGTAAATCAGGGCGGTGGAGTATTCTGTTCTCAGTCTTGAAGCCGATTGAATTAGATCGCCAACCCCGCATCCGACAACCATCCTGGAACTGCCCAGCGATTTAACAAAGGCTGAAGATGCCGAGTAGATGATGTCGCCCCAAAGTTCGCGGGTCACCTCGCCACCGGAGACGATATGGTTCAGGATATATTTGAACAGGCGCTCATCCAGCGAGTAAGCCACCAGCAACGGGAAAAAGATCTCCCCTCTGCGTATCTGAAACATGGTGCCGTACGTCAGCTCGGTATCCACGTATATTCTGTCGGGGAGTCCGCTCGAGTTCAACAGGTTCTTGACGAATTCGAAGTTTATACTGAAACCCGAAAGCGGGGGCATAACTTGACTGACGGTGGTCGTCGGATACAGAAAGAGTCTGTCGACCTCGCCGTGCGTGGATGCCGCGTAACCGACCAGGTCTATGAGCGAGCCCCCGCCTATGACGGTTATCGCCCTCCTCCCCGAGGTCCTGAGTACCTGATAGACTTCTAGAACACGATCTATAGACTTTATGTGCTCTCCGCCGGGCATCAGGTACTCATCTTCGGGATGTATTTGAAGAGCCTTGCGTGCACCGGAATCGAGTATTTTCAGAGACTCCGGCAGTCTTTCCAGCAACTTTTCACCGTAAATCAGCTGACAATTGCTCGAAGATTCACTGGTGAAAGCGACTCTTTTCATTGCCTTCTCTAGACTCCTTCTTCGGCTAGCGCTTTCAAGAGACGGACCGTGTTGAGAACATCGTTGTAATCCACCACTTCGTTGGGAGAATGGACGTATCTGGTCGGTACGGAAACCGTTCCGGCCGCGATGCCCTTCCCGGTGATCTGGTATCCCCTGGCGTCCGTACCGCCGAAGATAAGAACCTCGTACTGGACAGGAATAGAACGTATATCCGCCACTTCCTTCAATCTGGATACCACTCTGGAGGAGCTGACGCTTCCGCGATCCTTTATCTTTATCGTAGGTCCAGCCCCCAGCTTAAATCCCATTCTCTTGAAGGATTTTGGTGTATCCGGTCCGGCCGTTACATCGACCGCAACAGCCATATCCGGCATTATGTCGAACGCGGCAACGCTGGCCCCGACTATTCCCACCTCTTCCTGAACGGCGAAGACGAAGTAAACATCGTCGGCCGGCTCTTTGAGTTCTTTTATCGTCTGCACCAGAATGGCGCAGGCTATCCTGTCGTCCATAGATTTTGAAACGAGTTTTTCACCTAGATCTCTGAATTTCGAATCGTACGTGCCAAAGGTACCGATCGGAGCCAGCTTTTCGGCTTCTTCTTTGCTGGAGGCTCCGATATCTACGAAAATGTGATCGAAGTCGAGGTTCTTCATTATCTCGCCAGCTTCTCTGGCCGATTCACCTTCGGTGCTTACAATACCGCAGGCGCCGCTTTCAAAAATTATCCTCGAACCCAGAAGCATGTACGGTGAAACGCCTCCGAGCATATCGATTCTCAAGAAGCCTTTCTCGTCGATATGGGTCACCACCACTCCGATCTCGTCCATATGGGCGTCCAGAAGCAGCTTCTTTCCACTCTTTCCTCTTTTCATGCAAATCAGGTTTCCCAGTGCATCGACCCTCAGTTCATCGACGTAATCTCTTACTTCCTCCGCGATGGCTTCTCTTATCGCATCTTCTCTTCCGCTGGGGGAACTTATCTCAACTAGTTTCTTTATCAATTCCTTCATCTAAAGCACCTTCCCTTCTTTTACCAGAACACTGGCAAGCTCTGCTACTCCAAGAAAGTCGTTTATGTTTATTATCGAAGTCGGAGAATGGATGTATCTTGACGGGGTCGAAATGACACCGGCAGGAATCCCCGACATGGTTCTCGCTAGACGCCCGGCGTCTGTACCTCCGGCTATCCGCCTTTTGTACTGGAATTTGATCGAATTTCTTCTGGCTGTCTCGACGATGGTGTCGAAGATCCTTCTGTCCAGAACGAGGCCACTGTGCGCAAAGGTGAGAACCGGTCCCATACCGAGGTTTGTGGCCCATCGATACTCCGGGAGTTCGGGGTTGTCTCCGGCGGTGGTGTTCTCGAAAACGAGTGCCGCGTCGGGCTTGACCTGCCTGGCGGCTATTCCGCTCCCTCTGAGCCCAACCTCTTCCTGAACGACCCAGGCGAAACAGAGATCGTAATCCATAGAGAGGCCCTGTACATCGTCCAGAACTCTAAGAAGGACCTCGCAACCGGTTCTGTCGTCGAAGGCTTTGGCCACAGCGTATTCTCCGGTCTCTTCGTAAGCAGTGGAAAAGAAGACCGGATCCCCGATCCTGTGACTCTTCTGGGCCTCTTCCTTCTTCGAATAGCCGAGATAGATACGCAGTTTGTCCATGGACGGGGTTTTCAACAGCGTCGAACTTTCCTGTGTGTGGATCGCCTCGAAGCCTATCACGCCCGGCAGCATCTCCTCGCCTACGAAGACCTTCTTTCCCATCAGCACCCTCGGATCGACACCGCCTATGGCGGTGAAAGAGAGGGATCCATCTTCGTTGATCCTCTTGACCATCAGGCCGACTTCATCGGTGTGGGCCAGAAGCATCAATCTTCTGGAGCTTTTGCCGTTCCCTTTCTTTATCGCCATGAGGTTGCCCACCGAATCTTTCCAGAGCTCATCGACCTTTCCCTCTATCTCTTTCTCGATGAAAGAGGCCACTTTCTCTTCAAATCCCGAAATCCCGGGGAGTTCACAAAGCTTACACAGTCTTTCGAGCTTCATACTACCTCAACCTCCTCGAGTGAACTGAAAAATCCGGAAAGCAGTCTGGCCGAATTGAGAACGTCGCACACCGCAATCACCTCTACCGGAGTATGCATGAAGAGCTGGGGAAGGGAAAGTAGCAAAGTTGGAGTTCCGTTTCCAGCAAGCTGGACAACGTCGGCATCTGTGCCGGTATGTCCGGGACCGTAATCGTACTGAACCGGGAATCCGTTTTCCCTTGCGTAGTCGTCTAATTTCTTGAAGTATCCTTTGTGAATGTTCGGCCCTCCAACAGTTATCACAGGCCCCTTTGCTATTTCGATTCCATCTTCTTTGCTGTGATGCGTAACGTCCATGGCTAGGCCCAGATCAAGCTTAAGAGCTTCGGCAGCCGCTTTGGCGCCCATCGCCCCGACCTCTTCGCGTGTGGTGAAGATAAAATAAACTGTGGGGTGTTCACGGTACATAGATAGAAGTTTCGCCGTCTCCATGCTTATCGCGGCGCACGCTCTATCGTCTAGAGCTTTTCCCGAAACCTTTTCGCCCATTTCGAAGGCCGTGAAGTCTACGACCGCGAGGTCGCCTATATCGATTCTGTCGAAGTCCTGATTGATTGAGGCGTCTATGAAGAGCTCGTCGAAGGAAGGCACGTCTCCCCTCGAACCGGGTTTCTGGAGATGCGGGGCGAGCATTCCAATAACGCCCTTCCTTTCCTTCCCGTCACGACACTCAATCCTGACTTTCTGGGAAATCAATATCTTCGGATCGACCCCTCCGAGCGACTCGAATCTGGCGAACCCCCTTTCATCTATGGCCGATATCACCAGAGAGACTTCATCTATGTGTGTGAAGACTCCCACCCGTCTGGAGTTACCCTTTTTAACGGCGATAAGGTTGCCTATCTCGTCTCTGTAGATCTCGTCCACGTATGGACCCACTTCGGCTTTGATCACTTCGTGAACTCTGTCTTCATAACCTACAGGTCCGAAAGCGTTGGAAAGTTCGATCAATAGTCGAGCTGTGTTCAATTTGTTCCCCCCTTTACTTCGAACTTGACGTTGTCTGCCTCTTCGACGACGATTCTACCCGTTCTCACGTGAGCAACCGATGGAACATCGAAGCGGTCGTATTCCTGTGTTATATAGTTTCCTATCTGCAAAAGAGAAGGTGAGAGATCGATGGCGGCAATGATACCTTCTTCACCCTGGGAATATCCGGCCCTCAAGACTCCCCGGGCAGTTCCAAAGACCACTATACTTCCTCCCGAGATCACCTCTGCACCTGGATGAACGTTGCCAACGATAACCACATCGTAATTGTGAACAACAATCTGGCCGGACCTCAAATTCCTCCGGATGATCTGTGCGCCTCTGACTTCCGTGATCTTTTCCCTTACCAGATCGTATTTCTGACCGACTTTGACGTCTTTCTGTTCCATACTTCCGACGAGAATATCCTTCACGTGGACTCCGAGATCGCTCAACAACGACACGATCTTGACAATATCGTCCGGCTTGCTGGTTTCCTGCGTGAGCATCAGAGATATCTCGTCTCCTTCGGAAAAGAAATCCTTCGCATCGGTGAACTTTCTCATTATGTCCTGTCGCAATTCTTCGACGGTTCTGTAAGAATCGATAAGAAGAATCAACCCTTTTTTCGTCATTCTGAAGTCTATTGGCATCCAGATCACTCCTTTCTTCAAGATTTTATCACGAAAAACAACTCTGAAAGTTCAGCCGATTCCGGTCGATGGGCTAGATATCAGCGTGGATAATTCCGTTCAGGGCCTTGACCGGAGAAGCATTATAGTGTAATATAAATTACGTGCTTACGCCCTCATCGTCTAGTGGCCTAGGACACTGGCCTTTCACGCCGGCGACCGGGGTTCAAATCCCCGTGAGGGCGCCAGAGGTGGAAGCGTAGCTCAGAGGAAGAGCGTCTGCCTTACAAGCAGAAGGCCACAGGTTCGATCCCTGTCGCTTCCACCAGATTGATGGCGAGGTAGCTCAGCAGGTAGAGCAGCGGACTGAAAATCCGTGTGTCGACGGTTCGATTCCGTCCCTTGCCACCAGAGTTAAAGCTAGTTGTTACAACGCCCCCTCGACAAGGGGCGTTTCTTCTTTTAAAATGTAGTGTAAAGTAGCTGCTATAACCTGTAAATAGGAGGGTAGATGGTGAACAAACAGGCCAGGTTGCTGAAGATAACGAAGCTTCTCCAGGACTCGAACGGCGCGATCAGCGGAAGCGAGTTGGCGAGGCTGACCGGCGTCAGCAGACAAATGATCGTCAAAGATATTGAAGAACTGCGCTACCAGGGTTACAGGATACAATCCGGCCAGAAAGGTTACTCTCTATCCACGCAAAAAAAGTGCAGAATGACTCTGTCTGTAAAACACGGAGATTCGGATATCGTGGACGAACTCTCCACGATCCTATCCGAAGGCGGAGCTGTGATAGACGTAGTGATAATGCACCCGGTCTATGGGGAGATTCGGGGAGTGTTGAATCTGCACGACTTCGACGACCTGAACAGGTTCATCGCCTCTCTCAGGTCAAGCGAGGCCGTTCCTCTCCTGGCGCTTTCAAAGGACGGCGTGCATCTACACACGATTGAGGCGGATTCCGAAGATGGTCTTGAAAAAATCAGGGCAGCACTCGAAAAGAAAGGATATCTGGCTGTCCGGGGGGTGGGTTTATGAACATCGACGAGGTTATACAGAGAAACATTTCTTCTGGAAGGAGATTGAAGCTGCTCGCTTTAACTTCACTCGAATGGATGCTGGTCGCGGGAGGGGTTATGGTCACCTCGCTAACGCTTCCCTCGATTATCGAAGGACTTTCGGGGACCGTGGGAGACTCGACGACCATGGCAAGTTCCGTTTTTATCGGTATGCTGGTGGGCGCGCTCGTATCGGGGGCGATATCCGACAGGTTTGGAAGAAAGTGGACCAACCTTTGTCTGCTGATACTCGCCGCGGCAGGAACCGGTCTCACTGGATTCGCCCCATCGATGAGACTGTTCTCGGTGTTCAGATTTCTTTCCGGTCTGGGTTACGGTGGACTTCTTCCCGTTGTCAACGCCTATCTCACAGAGTTTTCTTCAATCAAGATAAGGGGGCTCTACCTCACGCTTCTAGAATCGAGCTGGGCTCTTGGAAGTATCATGGTTGGAGCCTTCACCATGCTTACGCTTGATTCCCTGGGCTGGCAATGGTCATATTATTTCCTCTTCATTTTCGGAATCCCCCTGATAATGATCGGCCTCTTCCTTCCAGAAAGCCCCAAATTCGAGTTCATGAAGAAGGGGAAGAAGGCCCTGGAGAAAATACTCAAAACCTCCATAAAGGAAGAAGTGGAGATGCACGAAAGGGAAAAGCAACCCCTTCTAAGTATCTTCAAAAAAGGTCTGGCAAGAAGAACTCTCATGATATGGTTCAGCTGGTTCACAGTAAGCTTCGTTTATTACGGAATCTACACCTGGGCGCCCAAGATATTCGCTTCAAAGGGGTTAACCCCTGTCTCATCGCTGTGGTACACTTTTTTTATGCTCATCATGCAGCTTCCGGGCTACCTTACGGCTGCCTTCCTCATAGAGAAGATCGGAAGAAAAACCACCCTGACTTTCTTTTTCGTCGCCACCGCGATTTCGGCGCTGATAATGGGGTTGGTTACGAGTTCGGGCTTTCTAATCTTCGCAAGCATTCTGATTTCTATGTCTGTCCTCGGAACCTGGGGAATGGTTTACGCTTATACACCGGAACTCTATCCAACGGAGATGAGGGGATTGGGGAATGGCACTTCCGGAGTGATGGCCAGAACGGCCGGCATAATCGCCCCGTATTTCACGAACTTCTTCATGGGCCGTACGGGCAGCGTTCTATACGTAATGATCTTCATGTCGGTCATGAGCGTTCTGGCTGCGATAATAGTGGCTCTTTTTGGAGTTGAGACGAAAGAAAAGATAATAGAATGATCTCCTGGCGACTTCCCTTGAGGATCTTATGGGTGGTAGTATTGTCTTCGGGAGGTTTTGGAGATGGCGATGAGACCTGAAGATGTGCTATTCATGATGATTCTATTCGGGAGGGGAATTGTGAGCTCCGGAGGTTCCGCAACCGATGTTGAAGTGGCCCTGGAATCGATCGGCAAAAAGAACGGTTTCAAGACCGAGGTTGCTTCGACACCCACGGTAATTCATATATCTCTCATCGAACCGGACGGGAGAAGCTGGTCCAGGATAGAACGGATAAAAGTTGAGCGGCCTGATTTTTATAGAATAACCGCTTACAGAAACCTTCTGAGGGAGTACCTCGATGATGAAACTTCCTGGGTCGATATCGTCGAGAGCCTTAAGCTCCTCGAATCAACCAGGGAACGTTATCCTCTCCTGCTGAGGAGTATTTGCTCGGGCATCGCAGCCATGGCCTTCTCCTACGTGTTTGGCGGTAACTTACTTGAATCGGTATTTTCTGGCGTGATAACCGCTCCGATTTTTCTTTTGCTTTCGCTGATCCCTTCCAACAGGATGTTGATAGATTTTCTGGCGGGGTTTATGACTACAATTCTGGCAGTTCTCTGCGGTTACTTTTTTGATCTCAATTCTTCGAAAATAATCGTCGGTTCGATAATGCCATATGTCCCAGGTATTCTTATAACGAACTCGATTCTCGAGCTGGCCAACCGGAACCTCGTGTCGGGCAGTTCGAAGTTCACCGAAGCGATACTCATACTCGTCTCTCTGGTGTTCGGTGCAAGTTCGGCCTTTTTCGTAGCAGGTGGTCTGGTATGATTCTCAGAGTGCTGGCCTCGCTCATTGCCGGAGCGGGATTCGCTATCATCTTCAGTGTTCCTGCGGGCATAATACCTCTCGCTTCGTGCGTTGCCGCGCTCGGCTGGCTGGTCTATGAATTCACCTCTGGTTTGCTGGGGCTGGCTCTTTCGGTTTTTCTCTCATCGTTGATCATAGGGATTCTTTCCAGGTTAATAGCGACACTGAAGCACTGGCCCCTTCAGCCCCTTATAGTGGTAGGAATAGTTCCTCTTGTTCCCGGTTCTTCGGCTTTCTACGCCATGCAGAGTTTCATGTCAGAAGATCTCTTCAGAGCTTTTGAGTACAGCTATCGGACCTTTTCCAGTGCCTCAGGCATTGTCATAGGGCTGGTGGCCTCATCAACAGTATTCAATATAATAGAGAAGATTATTGAGCTATCAAACAAAAATAACAACATATAGCGGCCTTGTAGTTAAATAATATGTATGATTTTATAATAATAATGAAAGCAACTTTTATCTTTAGCATATATGCTTTGAATTAAATGACTTATTTACTGGTATTTTTGCTGAAGATTCCGTGATTGGGGTTTTATACTTTCGATACACGCTGATTTTATTGTTTATTTGACCCTTGAAATATTGACTTTCCACTTTAAAAACTGGTATAGTGAACACAAGTACTCTTTTTTGCTGTTTGCCGACCAGAATGGGGGTGCTGTCATTGAAGAGAAGACTAACCAAGTGCCCGGTTTGCGATGGAGATCTCAAGATAACTGAATACACATGTCCTTCATGCAAAATAACCATAAGAGGGGACTTCTATCAGGACGAGATAGTCTCACTTTCCGAAGAGCTGCTTGACTTTCTAAAAGTTTTCATCAAGAATAGGGGAAATCTCTCCGAATTGCAGAAAGAGCTGAACATCTCGTATCCCACGGCCAGAAGCAAGCTGGAAGAGCTGGTCACCAGCCTGGGTTATGAAGTCGCAGGTCGGCAGGTTCAGGAGGCTTCTAAAATCATAAAGAAGCTCGAAGATGGTTTGATCGAGCCTGAAGAGGCCGTTAAGCTACTCAACCGTATGAAGGGCAAGCGTTGAAACCACCCCTGGCTTTCAATACATTTTTCACCTGTGCCATGTTTTCCAGAGGAGTCCCGCGGGGTATCTCACAACCGGCGGCTATAAAGGTTCTGCCGTCGGATACATCCAGACATTTCTCGACTGAATCGGCGACCTTTTCCACGCTGCCCTTGAACATGACCGATACCGGGTCGAAGTTACCGCATATCGATATCTTTCCTCCTCCCAGCTCCACCGCCGAAGCGAAATCGACCATCCAGTCAACATCGATTATATCGGCCCCTGTGTTTATCATTAAAGAAAGAATCGGTGTTGTATCCCCGCAGATGTGGAGTTTGACCTTTGCGCCCGCCTCGTGAACACGCTTGATCAGAAGCTTTTCGTAGGGAAGTCCGAATTTGGAGTACGATCTAGGTCCGATAACCGAACAGATCGCATCGCCTATGCCTATGAAGTCGGCCCCCGCCCTCACCTGTTCTAGGGCGAAGATAGTCTCCTGCTCGAGACAGAATTCCAGTAACTCCACGACGAACTCCGGTCTCTCGAAGAAATCCTCCATAATTCCGACCGGAGTTCTGAGGTCGGCAGCCAGGGCGAGCGGCCCTTCGACCCATCCGAGAACCGGGTATTCTGCCGAGGCGTGATTGTTGTAAAAATCGATGGCACCGATTCTGTCGCTCATCCTCCTTCCGGTGGAGGGTTCGACCACCTTCAGCTTCAACGGCTCCGCTGCCGAAAGCAGTGGAAGGCCGAAGTAAGGGATATCGTCTCCTGGAAAGATCACCTCTCCCCCGAGGTCGTTAACCTCTCTGGCAGGATCGGAAATGGCGCTGACCATATCTATTCCGAAATCCTCGCAACACCTGATGTTTCCCTCGCAAAGGACCCTGAAATCGGTGGCGTACTCTCTGTAGGTCTTGCCGATATATTTCGCCGCGAAGGCCATTATTATGTTCAAATTCGGTACCTGATCCACGCTTCGTCCTTCGATTCTCGCAAAGACTCTCTCCCTAGAAGTCAAAACCGCACCTCCTAAAAATAAGAGACTTGAATCCTCTCCCATATAGATTGTAATATCTTTTCTGAGAGAATGTAGAATAAAATTAAAGTGGATAATCATTTCGGTTCTGGAAGGGGTGTTTTCGTTTGCGGGTTGTGAAGGCGATATTCACCGTGCTCTTCGTTTTGCTCATCGCGGTCATAGTGCATGCGATCTTCAGTGTTACAATGGCCAGAATATACCTGGGACGCATGGACCAGGATGGCGAATACATAACCGTTGGAGAAGAAAAGCTGTATATCGAAGTCTCCGGAGCGGGCGATCCGATAATATTAATACACGGCTTTTTGGGCTCTTACCTCGATTTCGATGCTATAGTGGATGGGCTTTCGACCTTCAGAAAGGTCTATGTGATCGATCTGCCGGGGTTTGGCCTTTCCAGAGCTTCTCTGGAGGGTGATTACAGTAAAAAGGGTTATGCCGATCTTGTGAGCGGCTTGATGCATATTCTCAATTTAAATCTGGCCGATGTCCTGGGTCACTCCATGGGCGGGGAAGTTGCTCTTAATCTTGCTTATTATCACCCGGAGAGAGTGAAGAGTCTCATACTGGTCGATTCGATGGGATACTCGAAGATGAATTTCTTGCCGTCTCTTGTTGAGGATAACGAGTTTCTGAACCATGTGCTCATGAGGTATGGCTTTCAGACCTATCTGGTTCAGCGTTTTCTTTATAGACAGAAACTAGGGGACGTTTCGAAGTTCAACCGTGAATCCTTCCATTTGAGCTTTTCGCTGATAAATCATATCTCCCCGGCCTTTCTTTACAGGTTCAATTTGCAGGACGATAGCGGAGCGCTTTCAGGGAAGATTCGAGATATAAAGTCCAGAACTCTGATCGTCTGGGGAGAGAAAGACAGAATAGCGCCGGTTACAGACGGCGAAAGGTTCAAAATCGATATCCCGGGCAGTGAGCTAGAAATTATAACGGGTGTCGGTCACTCGCCAATGCTGGAAAATCCGTCTCTCTTTCTGGAGAAGTTGAAGCTTTTCCTGAAATAAACACGAGATCATTACAGTGGCCGTGAAACGGCAGGAGGCTTTCATGGGTAAATTCGCCCGACCGGAAGTTGTTGTCAGCAGGTGCCTGGGATTTGAAAGCTGCAGGTACAACGCTCAGACCGTACCTAGCAATTTCGTATCGACTCTGGGTAATTTCGTCAATTACACAACTGTCTGCCCCGAAGTAGATATAGGGCTCGGCGTCCCGAGGGCACCCATCAGGCTGATAGCCCTGGATAGTGTGGTCAGGTTGATTCAGCCTTCCACAGGATTGGATGTAACGGAGAAGATGAACGCCTATGCCTCTTCCCTTCTCTCTTCTCTCGAAAATGTCGATGGATTCATTCTGAAGGCTTTATCTCCGTCCTGCGGAATCAAGGACGTCAAGGTTTACCCGGGTGCGGGAAAGGTTATGGCTACGGGAAAAGACAGCGGTATTTTCGGGGGAGAGGTTGTAACCCGCTTCGGCCACCTTCCGGTAGAAGACGAGGGGAGACTCACCAACTTCGTTTTGAGAGAACACTTCCTCACCACGCTCTTCACCGTGACCCGATTCAGAGAGCTCAATCTGAACCGTTCTATCAAAGGCCTCGTGGATTTTCAGAGCGATAACAAGCTACTCTTCATGTCCTACAATCAAAACGAGATGAGAGCTATGGGGAGAATAGCCGGAAATCTAGAAAAGAAAGATCTGAACGAAGTCTTCGATCGATACGCGCCACACTTCTACCGTGCGATGTCAACGCCGCCGAAACACACATCTCACATCAATGTTTTGATGCATGGATTGGGCTACTTTTCACGATATCTTTCATCGTCGGAGAAGAAATTCTTCCTGGACTCTCTGGAAAGATACCGCCAGGCTAAAATCCCCCTGAGCGTTCCGCTCCATATATTGAAATCGTACGTAGTTGCCTTCGAGAACGAGTACCTGGCGAGGCAGACCTTTTTCGAACCGTACCCCGAAGAGCTTGTGGAAATAAGCGACTCGGGGAAAGGGAGGGCTTTGAAATGAAGCCCCGGACGTCGGCATGAGAAGAGAGGGCATTCACAAAGCAAACAACATCTCTTCGAAAACGGGGAGATTCGTGCTCTACTGGATGCAGGCTTCTCAGAGAGCGGTTGATAACGACGCACTCGATTATGCCTGCGAAATCTCGAACTACCTTTCTTTACCGCTTCTCGTTTTATTCGTTCTTCACGGCGAATACCCTTCGGCCAACCGGAGGAGCTTCACTTTCATGCTGGAGGGTCTGGAAGAAACGGAAAAAAGACTGAAAGAAAGGGGAATCACCTTTCTCTTGAAGGCCGGAAATCCTGTGGATAAGGTTCTGGAAATTGCTAAGAACGCATCGGTTCTGGTGTCGGATGTCGGATATCTCAGGCACCAGCAGTTCTGGAGAGAGAGGATCGCCCATAGAGTGGAGTCCCCCTTTTTCGTTGTAGAGAGTAACGTTATCGTGCCAGTTGGACAGGTAAGCAGAAAAGAAGAATTCAGTGCGGCCACTATTAGGCCGAAGATAAGTCGTCTCCTTATTGATTACCCGGAAAGCCGGCCGGTCGAAAGTCGTCGTTTGAAGGGTCTTGGTGTAGAAGACTTCGAGACTGTTTCTCTATCGGCCTGTTTGAAAGATCTGAAGTTCGTGGACGATGTTCCGGCGGTTTCCAGTTTCAAAGGTGGAACTTCGCAGGCTATCGAGATGCTGGAGAGCTTTCTGAGAGACAAAATTGATATCTTCTGCCGGGAGAGGAACGACCCGAACAGCGATGCATTATCGAATATGAGTCCGTACCTTCATTTCGGTCAGATATCGCCTTCATATATTGCCAGGAAGATCACCGAAAGAGAATCGCCATGCGCAGAGGCCTATCTGGAAGAGCTAATAGTCAGGCGGGAGCTGAGTATGAATTTCACTCTGTATAATCCCGACTACGATCGCTTTGAAGGTCTGCCGGCGTGGGCGAAAAAGACACTGAACGAACACAGGGAAGATATGAGGGAGTACATTTACTCTAGAGAACAATTCGAGAGTCGCTCCACGCACGATCCTTACTGGAATGCGGCTCAAAATGAGATGGCGCTCACCGGAAAGATGCACGGGTACATGCGCATGTACTGGGGAAAAAAGATACTTGAGTGGAGCGAATCGCCGGAAGCGGCACTTGACACGGCTGTATATCTAAACGACAAATACGAACTTGACGGTCGCGATCCCAACGGTTACGCCGGCATCATGTGGTGCCTTGGAAAACACGACAGGGCATGGGCCGAGAGAAAAGTCACCGGTAAAGTTCGGTACATGAATTCGGCCGGTTTAAGGCGCAAGTTCGATGCCGACGGATACGTCAGGAGAATAGACAGACTCACTCAATCGACGTAGAAGGTGCCCGAGAACTGCTCAGTTTTCACTATCGAAGAATCGACTTCGACATCCATATTCACTAGGATTCTGTACTCTCCGACCATTAAATCCAGTAGCCTGAAAGCGATAAACGGATAGGTGAAAGCCTGTGTGACGTAATCGTTTTTGCCGGGACTCTTCAACTTTGCCTGTACCTGTATCTGGTCGCCGGAGAGTTTTACGTTCTGTATCGATAGCTGGTAACCTCCGGTCGGCTTTGAACCGGCTTTGATTATTACGACAGGCTCAATTCCGGTCAGCGGTGTTTCTACGAACTTCCCTTCCTTTTCCAGACCAATTTCGATTCCGGCGGAAAGCCTATCCTTAGCAACCAGATCGACCAAAAGGTAATTCACCACTGTCATATCTTCGCCTCCATCTGCGGAGATCATGGCTTCGATTCCCATAACTTTCAACGAGTATCCAGAAGGATATGATACGAGCAGCGGTTTCAGAGTGTAGTACATTCCCTCCCGGACGAGCGTCAGTTTCTTCGAATAGGAATCGTTTTCCGAATATATCTCCAGAGAGGTTTCAAGTGTCTCTTCCTCACCCGAGGGTTTGAAGAGCCATCCTCCAAGAACGATAATCGTGCTATCGGAATCGGTGTTGGAAATCACTGTGTATCCGATGCTGGAAGTCCTGCTGCCTGCCTGGTTCTGAAACTGAAAGGGTTGATCGCTTTCCAGCGGAGTAATGTTCACCAGAAAACTGCTCCCGAGGAGCGCGGTAGAAACGATCAGAACCGTGATCAAAATTGTAACCTTCACAAGATACACCTCCCTATCCTGACTATATGACTGCAAGAAGTCGTAGCCGGTTTAAGCAATTGATCATAACACCTCATTTGTAGTATTCAAAAGCCTCCCAAAGACTCGAAAAGCCTATAAACGCTTTTCGTAATTGATCGCTAGAGTTGTATTATAGAGATACGGGGTACTTTAACCCCAACTTTACGGGAGGTGTTTTTATGAATAGGCGTTCTTTCTTTGTCATGTTTCTCTGTCTTGTCATTCCGATTTCGTTGCTTGTTGGAAAAACTATCGAGTTGCAGTTCTGGACTCACGAGGATCCAAACAGAACTGTGATCGAAAACCGCTACATCGAAGAGTTCCAGAAAATGTACCCCGATGTGGTTATCAAGAGAGTGACACAATCTTCCACAAAAATCCAGGAGCTTGTTCTCACAGCATTTGCGGCGAATCAGGGTCCGGACATCTTCAATATGTCCATCGAAGATGAGTATGCTTATATAGTTAACCAGCGCGTGGCCTCGGTCAACTATGAAGCTGCCGGATACGAAAACAAAGAGGCCCTGATAAACGCTTACCTTCCAGGCACGCTTGACCCTGTAGTCTTTGAGGGAGAGATCTACGGTCTGCCTCTGGAGATAACCAACTGGTGTATCCTGTTGAACAAGAAGGTCTTCAAAGATGCCGGACTCGACCCGGAAAAAGACTATCCGAAGACCTGGGAAGAGATGGTCGAAGTGTCCGAGAAACTAACCATCAGAGAAGGTCAAATAATAACTAGAAGAGGTTTCGATTTCAGGTATCCGTATTATCTGGTCGCTTTCATCCCCATGGTGGAGCAGCTTGGTGGAAAGCTGATAAGCGACGACGGTAAAACGGCGATTGTCAATGACGAGGCCTGGTTGAAGTTCCTCGACTTCATGGCCGCGTGGGGACCGAATGGTCTTAACTTGGGATCTCCAACCTACAAGAACGCCAGAAGCCTTTTCAACATGGACAACAACGATATAGGAATGTGCACAACCGGTCTCTACCAGCTGGCAAGGATCAAGGCCGACAATCCAGCTTTCTACGATAGCCGCGAATGGATGGTAGTCCCCTTCCCGCAGTTCGAGAACGCCGTGAATTACGTGCCGGCTCATTACTACGGCCACTACTACATGGTGAATGTTCAGAAGCCGAAGGAAAACCAGGAGATGGCATGGAAGTTCATTGCCTTCATGTTGAGCCATCCCGAAGAATACCTTGATAAAGTAGCGATAATACAGCCGACGAATGAATTGCTGGAATCGGACACTTTCAAGAATTATCCCTACTCGGACGTATTCATCTCCGACCTTGAGAAATCGACCGTTGTTTATTTCTCCGAATACTCGGCGAAGATACAGTCACTAGTAAAAGAGGCCGTAGAATCTGTCATGTTGAGCAACGCCTCGTCTCGCGACGCGTTGAACGCGCTCAGAAGAAAGGTTCAGGAAGTCCTCGACGACCAGTATTGATGATTGATTTCGTGCCCGCCGCTTTGGCGGGCCGTTTATTCTTTTCGCGAAAGGAGTGGGTTCACCCTTGAGGCGCATTCTCAAGAAAGGAATAGAGCACAAGAAGGCCCGGTGGGGATGGTTTTTTGTGTTACCGTCGATGGCCTTCTTCGCAGTTTTTTCCTTTTATCCGATAGTGAACGCCCTGTATACGAGTCTTTTCAGAAAAAGGCTGCTTTCGCTGCGGCCCCCTACTTTCATTGGACTGGAGAATTACGAATATCTACTCAAATCTCCCGATTTCTGGAACTCGATCAAGGCAACCTTCATCTTCACACTTGGAACTTTTATACCGATACTGGTCTTCAGTCTTTTACTTGCGGCCTTCATAATGTCCAGGAAGAGATTCCAGAAGTTCTTCCAGATGGCTTTCTATTCGCCGGCTGTTCTTTCTTCCGTTGTTGCCGCGGCGATATGGTTGCTGATATTGGATCCTAGAGGGCTGGCCAACATGGGCGCTAATTTTCTACTGGGAACTAAGGGCGTCGATTATAAATGGCTGGCATCGGCTAACATGGTGAGGTTTTCGACGATACTGGTTTACTTCTGGAAGTATATAGGTTATTTCACAATAATATACATCACGGGATTGGCGAGTATCCCGCAGAGTCTGCACGAAGCGGCAAAGATAGACGGCGCAAACGGGTGGAAGGATTTCTGGCACATAACGATACCTCTTTTGAAACCTACAACAGTTCTGGTTTCGATAATGTCTATGTTGCAGTGCCTGAAGACTTTCAGTACCCAGTACCTGTTCACGCAGTCGGGGGCTCCGCTGGAGCCGATAAACGTTATCACTCTCAATATCTACAACACGGCGATCAGAGATCACAACATCGGAAGAGCCAGCGCGATGAGTATCATTCTCTTTATCATAATGCTTTTCTTCACCTGGCTTCAATTCAAAGCCAGCAGGTCGGGTGGAGAAGTAGATTATATGTGAGGTGGATTGTGAAGATAATTAAAGGACAATCTTTGCTTGTGGATGTAATAATTTGGGCCCTTCTCATAGCCACCGCACTGTTGATACTATCTCCCATAGTTTTCATGTTCACCGCTTCGTTGATGCCCGCCAGGGATATAGTCAAGATGCCTTATCGCTGGATACCCGAAGAGCTGTACCTTGACAACTACGCACAAGCGATAAGAGGGAACGACGGAAGCTACATATACCCCCGTAATATATTGAACTCCTTCATCGTGGCAGGTCTGGTGTCGGTCACGACCGTCTTGCTGTCGGCCCTCACCGGCTATGGACTGGCGAAGTTCCCATTCAAGGGAAGAAATCTCGTCTTTTTACTGATCATGGCGACAATGATGATACCCTTCGAGGCGATCATGATACCGCTTTATCTGGTGGCCACTTCGTTGAACATCCAGAATACCTACATAGGACTGATACTGCCGTTTTTGACCAACGCTTTCGGCATCTTCTTGATGAGGCAGTATCTCATAACCTTCCCCGACGAGATACTGGATGCGGCGAGAATAGATGGATCGGGAGAACTGAGCATTTTCTGGAGGATAATACTGCCCAACAGCGCGCCGGCCGTGGCCACTCTCGCGATCCTAACCTTCAGGAGCCAGTGGGACAACTTGCTCTGGCCGCTGTTGATATCCCAGAGCGAGGAGATGAAGACGATACCTCTGTACATAGTCAAGTTCGCCATGGAGAAACATACCAACGAGGGAGCCATGATGGCGGCGGCTTCAATCGCGAGTATCCCCATTCTGATACTCTTCATAACTCTTTCGAAGTACTTTGTGAGTGGCGCCTCTCTCTATTCGTCTAGAAAGGGTTAATCTATACCGTACACAGGTTTCACTATACCGAAGAAGGCGCCTTTCATACTGAAAAGTTCCTGGAAGGCGCCCATTTCGATAATAGACACCGAATCGCTGAACCTACAAAGGAGATAATCTTTACCGTCTTCCCAGTTTTTTGCAATTACCGCTTGAACCGGCGAAGCGTCGAAATCGAGCGATGTGATCGGTTTGAGATCGAGAACGTCGAAGAAAGATATCGTACTTTCCTGAGGCTCCACAACGGCGACGTATTTTTCGCTAACAGCAACATCGAGCGCGTAATTGGCAGTCAGTTTTCCCGTTACTCGAAGAAGCCCGTCGGAAAACTCGAGCACCAGTGCGCCTTCACTTCCGGCGGCGACGAAGAACCTTTCGCCGGAAGCGACGATCGCACGTACAGTAATACCCGCTTCCACCCTGTCGATTCCCGAAGGAAAGAGTCGCTGAATCTCTTCGAATCCTTCAGGGCCACGCTTGAAAAGGAAAAGTCCGTCAACTTCCGTTCCCGCGAGTATGGAGTTTTCGTGATAGGCTAGGGAGTTCACCCAGCCTTTGACCGGCAGGGTCTGAACCAGCCTGTAAAGGCGTGGGCCGTAGAATTTGTAGATTTTCAAGCCGTGTGTTCCGTCGGCCACAAAGACCTCGAGCGTCTTTGCGTTAACATCTATCGCCTCGCAGTGGAAAGTGTGCACATGTGTAACCGGTTTCAGGGATAACCTCGACACCAAGGCGAAGCCCCGATCTCTCAACACATTGAAAACGAAGCCGCCAGACTCGACACCGCCGCTTGAAAGGGATGTGACAGGCACTATACTGATGCGCCATTCACCGTCCGTGTGATTCACATTGACCAGGCCCTGAAAGCCAAGCCCGAAGAAATAATCCGTTGCCGATACAAAAATGGCGGTAATGAGAAAGACAGCCAGCAGAATTTTTCTCATAGAACCACCTCCATCTATAGTCTATTACAAAACCACTATCGAAGTATTCGCTTTCGAGAGTGGTGGTCTCAACCTTACTCTGGTCGCTGCAACCTGACGACTTGAGAGATATAATTGTATCGGGGTGATACAATGAGCAAGAGAGAGTATCTCCGCAAACTTCTGGCCAATGGACGCGGGGCCGATGAGATAGCCGATCTTTTCGGTCTCACCACCGAAAAACTCCAGGCTTACCTGGGTGAGGAGGAACGATCCAGACTCGCATTATCGCAGGTGAAGTCTGACTTGAAAAGGCTCGAAGAATTTCCCTTGGATAGCCTTGAGAGCATTTTGCTTTTCTCTTTCAGAGTGATTCTCGAATCCATCGGTTTTCTCTTCGTAGACCTCGAGCGCGATCTCTACGATTCTTCGAACGATAGAACCTCAAGGTTGATAAAGCGCCTTCTTGACGGAGCCTATCTCCTTCTGGCCATAAACAGGCTTGAGTTAGTGGGCGCGGGCATTCCCGCTCTGCGCAAAGACACCAGATTTTCTAGAGCCTGCCAGAACAAAGCCTTTATTGCGGAAAAACTGCTAGATATAGCCGAGAGAATCGAGCGAGATCTTGGCGGAGACCTGTGAGTGTTGTGGGAGTTGTTCGAAAGCGGCAAAGATAAGTGTAGTATAATCAACCTGGATGATGATCGAAAAGAGGGACAGTCTTGTCTGATTTAAAAGATCGCGGGTTAAAGGGGTTTCTTTCGGCGGTTGATGTTTTTGAAAAAGCCGATGAGAGTTTCGAGGGGAAAGGCTGGAGAGTGATAGCCGAAACTCAGTCTGCAGCAATTATAGCTTCCAGGGCTCCGTCCATTTTCTCGATTTTCGGCAAGTTGTTCGAGCCGAAATTCCTTTTTCTATACAGGGGACCAGGGGGCGATGTCCTTGCTTCTCAGTCGGAAAAGCTTGCCGATCTCTCGCAGGCCGTTCTCGATGCAGCCCTGTTTCAGAAGGATTTCAACGACAGTTTCGTAGATCTTTACTCGCTTTTCAAAGAAGCGCCGGACATGTTCGAGAAGACCATCGGCCACTACGCTACGCACATCTCGCAGGGAGATAAGGATCTGTTTTCCGCTTTGAGAGAGCTGAAGATTCTCTACGAGAGAGTGAAGAAGAAGTTCGGCCAGTACGCCGTTAAGCTTTCTTTGAACAACCTGGTTACATCGATCTTCAAGCTGCGCTGTTCCTTCCTGCCATCGATCGAGGAAGATATGGTGGATTTTCTCGAGCAATTCCCGCCCGGACCGGAGGGAATGGAAAGCTTCATAGAAAACCAGATCCTCCTGGCGGCAGGAGAACCGGAAGAAAGCGAAATAGCCGTCCAGCTTTCCAGAGTTGAAACGGTGATTCACGAACTGCAGAAGTACTCCTCGAGCTACCTACAGTGGTTCACTGTACCGGAAGGAGTCTTCGTATCGTATCTGGAGAAGGGAATGCAGAGGATTCCTTCGCTGGAGGCGTGGTTCGAGGGTGTAAAGGATGCAAGGACAAGGTACGGTCTTTTGCAAACTCACTGGGAACAATCGCGACATTGGTACTTTGAAAAGATAGGAGCCGGTTTGATAGCGTTGTTTCAAAGATCCATGACTGGCCAGACGTGCTGGACAGTAGTGGAGGAGAAACAGATAAAGGATCCCCTCTCCCACGCCGGCGAGACGGTGCGTTATTCGGCGATAAGGACCGATTTCAAAATAGTGCGCAGCGACGATCAGGAAGGTTCCTACACGCTCTGTTCCATAGATGAATTGAACGTAACTTCCAGTGGCCTGAAGAAAGCGGCGAAGACCTTTCCATATGAAAACATAAACTGCAATTTCAACGAGCTGAAAATTTCGAAAGAGGCCTTTCTTGACAGCAAAGATGCCCGGTTCGCCGGATACATCTGGAAATTTCTTCTTCCCGGTGGCGGTCAGGACAGAGAGGCCAAAAACAACGAAAGAGTTGAATGCTTCGTATATTATGTGATTACGATACTGTCAAAGGGCTTCGGCACACCGCTTCTGAAGCTTTTCTTCGCGAAAGAGGAAACTGCAAAACTGTTCCTGGAATTTTTGAAGGAGGCCGCCATACTGGGAAGCTGGAAGGAGTATCCGCAGAACGGACTTCCAGCCTCTCTGAAAGCCAAGCAGAGGACTCACGAATCGGACGAGAGAAACATCGGAAGTCAGAACCCTGATGTATCGGTCGTGCCGGCAATCGAGAGGTTTCCCGAGATCCTTGCCACGATCGATGAGCCGGAAGCGGTCGAAGAGAAGAAGCCATTCACGCTAGCCGGGGAACTGGTGGAGAAGATAAACTCTCTCCATTATGAATTGGAGTGGTCCGTGAAAAGCAATCGTGAAACCGTCCTGCATTATTACTTCCCCGAAATGACCACAGAAGAGGTCGGAACAATCGCTGAAGAAAAGCTGCCGGTAGCCGGAGAGAAAACGGATAGTCTGAAGGAACTTGAGAACAAGATAGAGGCGCTTTCGGGAAAGACGCTACAGACGGTTTGCAAAATTCTGGCGTGTGAACCGGAACGGGAGTACACACTCGAAGAACTCGGTCTAAGCTTCTGGAGCGTTTTCGTAGTCGCCCCAAAGATTACAACCGGTGGAAAGCCTCTGATCGAGGTTATTAGCGGCGAGAAGCCCCGGGTCATATGGGGTCGTAACTTCGATTCCAGGGTTAAGGACGTTCTCAAGAAGAAATTCTCTTTTGAAAGCTAAGCGAAAGGAGAGCTACCAGTGGATTACCATCCGATGTTCGAAGCGATAAGGGCCGGAGCGGCCGTTCCGGTCGATTATATAAAGGAGATCCTCACGGGTAGAGACAAGTATCAGGTCGAGATAGAAAACGATATCGACTATATACTCACAGGCAGGAGCAAAGTACGAGTCTTTCTGGGCCAGTACGGGCTGGGAAAGACCACCCTCGCCAGATATGCCGAGTACCTGGCCAGAGAGAAAGGGATGATGATCTCCAGTCTTGCCGAAAAGGATTACGACACACTACACAAGCAGGACGAGTTCTTCAGGTCTGTCATGAAAAATATGTCTCTGGTCGGTATAAGCGGAAATCCCCTGAAAATCTTTCTGGGCGCCTGGGCTGAGAGGATCATCGAAGAGTTGAAGGATCAGGAAATACCGGCCGAAGAGATAATGCCTGTGAAGGAGTACCTTTCGAAGAGAGACCACTACGATCCCGGCGGAATGTTCTCGCAGTTCTGCGCAGCTTATGTGGTTAGCACGGCAAAAGGCGAGACAACAGAGGAGTTTTACGCCTATCTCGTCGGTGACAGCATTGACAAAAGATCCATGAAAAAACGTGGTATCTACCATTTTCTTCAGGACGACGGATGGAATTTCCTGAGATCCTTCACTTCCCTCATGGACACGCTACAGGTTCCCGGGATGGTAGTTATAATGGATGAACTCGAGAGCATAATGAATAGGAGGCGCGATGTTAGAGAGCGCACTTTCAACCAGTTAAGAGAGATAATCGACAGACTTTCGGCCGGATTCCTTCAACGCACCTACTTCCTGTGGCTGGGAACGGATGTATGGTTCGAGAACAAAAACAGGGGAATAGCCTCGTACCACGCTCTGTACGACAGGATGAAGAACATCACGGGCGATGACAGCGGAAAGTCCCTGATTCTTTCGCTCAAGCCTCTTGAACTCGATGGATTTAAGATGCTGGCAAGAAAACTGATCAAGCTTTACAGAGAATGCTATTCGTTCGACGGTGGAAAGGAAATCGAAGAGCTGCTCGTGAAGTCTCTTAAACAGCAGTACACCGGAGTGGATGGCAAAATAAGACCCACCACGAGAGAAGTGACCAAACTGACAGTTGAGTTCCTCGATAGTATGCGTCAGGGTCGAAAACCGGAGTCTTCTGATAAAAAGCCGGTGAAGGCGGTAGATGAACTCTGGTAATCGATCCGAGAATTGACCAGAAGATTCTGGATCTCCTCTCTTATCGATTCCACTGGAAAGAGCTCAGAGAGATTCAAGGCAAGACTATCTCGCCGATTCTCGATGGCGATAATATACTTTTAATAGCGGGCACAGCCTCTGGCAAAACCGAAGCTGTCATGATTCCGGTGTTGAACAGGCTGTTGGATGCGGAGGCCGGCCTGAAGTGCATATATTTTGCGCCGCTCAAATCTCTCATAAACGACATAGCCTCCAGACTCGAGGTAATGCTGAGTCCTTTCGGCCTCTTCGTGGGCAAGTGGCACGGCGATCTCTCCAGGTGGGACAAGGAAAGTGCTCTTAAGAACTCTTCGATTCTGGTAACTACCCCCGAATCGGTTGAAGGCATTCTTTCGGGTTCAAATGCCTGTCTGTTCGAAAATATAGAGTTCATCATCATCGACGAGGTTCACGCTTTCATAGAATCGCCGCGCGGGGCGCAGCTGGTGTCGATTCTGGAAAGATTGAGAGTTCTTTCGCAGGCCGACCCCCAGAGGATAGCCATGTCGGCGACTGTGGGAAACCCGGACAGGATGATGAAATGGCTGAGCGGAAGCTCCGAAAGGCGCGGCGTGATAGTCGCCGAAGGCAAGAAGGTTTCCAGGAGCATAGAGGTCTTCACGGACGGAGAAATCGAACCCGTCGATTATCTGTTGAAGCTTTTGAAGGGAACCGGAGAGAAGATACTCGTTTTTTCTTACTCCCGATCGAAAGCCGAAGAGTTCGCCGCGATCGCGAAGTCGCTAGGACTCAATGTTCCGGTACATCACAGCTCTGTATCGAAATCTCAAAGGGGCCAGATCGAAGATGAGTTCAAGAATAATTCTGACCTGAGGGCAGTGGTCGCGACTTCGACTCTCGAGATGGGAATCGATATAGGCGACATCGACAGGGTGGTCTTTCTCGAGCTTCCCTCTTCGGCCGCCTCCTTTCTCCAGAGGGCCGGACGGTCGGGACGTAAGAAAGGGAAGTCAAAAATAACGGTTTTCGTAAACGACAGTCAGAGCTGCTACAACCTCCTTGGAATACTCAAGAAACTGGACGAAAATACGGTGGAACCTGTAGAACCAATCGACTTCTATCCACAGCTTCTGGCTCATCAGCTGATAGGACTCTCGTACTGGAGGGGCTTGTTGAGTGCCGGGGATCTGGACTTCCTCAAAAGAGCCTTTCCCTTCACCCGAGTGGGCAGAGATCACTTCAAAATGCTGGTTGATCACTTAATAGAAAGAGAGTTTCTGACCGAACGCGACGGCATGATCGTTCCCGGGGCCTCCGCTGCCGAAATCTTCGGTAGTGGCCGATCAAAGATGGATTTCGTTGTTCTTTTTCCCGGTTCCCTGGAATACTCCGTGGTGCTTTCCGGAGAAGAGATCGGCAGAATACATCCGCTGATACTGAATGGACAGGAGGGCGAGGGTGGCGAGAATTCGTTCATACTGGGTGGAAAGTCTTACCTTGTAAGAGAAATCGATCGGAAAGAGAGAGTCGTTCATGTGGTTCCCGGACGCGGGGGAAGGCTGCCGGGTTGGCTTGGTGGATCATCGGCGGTCACGAAGAGTTTTGCCCGTTCAATAATGAACGCGATGATCGATCTTCCTGACTACGAAGAAACCCTGCTATCAGAGGGAACCCACAAGAGGCTGGAAGAAATCTCCCGCGACGTCGTGGCGGACGGAAGGATCAGGCTGATTTCAGAAAAAGAGGGAAACACCGTAATCACTTACGCGGGAGATATGTCCAACATTTTCCTCGTTACCTGTTTGAAGGCCGTGTTCGGTGTCGAGCGGACATCTTCGAATTGGCGAGATGTAAAGATAAAGGATAAACTCGGCACCGAGGAGCTGGCCGATATGTTACTGGCGCTTGCAAAAATGGACCATTCAGAGCTGAAAACTTTCCTGTCGCTTTTTTTAATGGGGGAACCGGGCCGGCTGAGAAAGATGTACGATCTGTTCGGCGATAAACTCTACGATTACGCTCCGGAGAATTTAATAGCGGAATTCGTGGTACGCAATATCTTCGATCCGGGACTACTAAAGGAACTTGAGGACGTTGACTGTCAATTGATCTGACCGCGCTCTTTAAAGCGGTCAATTCAAGCTAACCGATATGAGCGAGCCGAAACTCGAAGGCGACTTCACAAAAGCGATTTTCGATGTTATACTATATTGTACACAATATAATGGATATCAATTGGAGGTAATTGCTTTGAATACAACTAAGATTAATGTGATCTTCCACTCTATACATGGTCACATATACAAACTGGCTCTGGCCGAGGCGGAGGGAGCAAAATCCGTTGAGGGAGTAGAAGTGAAGATTTACCGGGTCCCGGAAACCTTGAGCAGGGAGATACTCGAGAAGATGAAGGCCGTCGAATCGGTGGAGAGTTTTTCATATCTCCCCGTTGCCGACCTAAAAACTCTATCCGAGGCGGACGGTCTTATCTTTGGAACTCCGACCAGATTCGGTATGATGACCTCTCAAATGCGCAACTATCTGGATTCCACCGGTTCACTCTGGTCGAAAGCGATCCTGGTTGGAAAGCCCGCGACGGTCTTTACGTCGACATCGACTCAGCACGGCGGTCAGGAAGCGGCCATACTCAGTTTTCACACCACGTTGCTCCACCACGGTATGATTCTGCTGGGACTGCCTTACGTTCACAGCGAGATGTTCGAAGTGGAGAAAGTGTCGGGAGGAGGTCCATACGGCGCATCGACCCTTACCGGAAGCAACGGCAGGAGACAGCCGAGCGAGGCCGAACTGAAACTGGCTTTTGAACAGGGAAAGTATCTTGCCACGATAGCTTCAAGGCTCAAAAACAAATGATAAGGAGGCCACGAAGGGCCTCCTTACCACATCATGCAATTTATTCCTCGTCGAAATCCTCTTCAAGCTCCACTACGGAATCGTTCAATCTTTCGAGATCGGCTTTGAGTTCCACTATCGAAGATTGAAGTTCGGGAAGTCTTGAGATTACCTCGTCGAGACCGTCAACCCAATCTTCGATGCTTGATCTGAGCTCAACGACTTCGTCCTGTTCCATGTCTGGAAGGGATTCGAATAAATCTTGAACATCAGTATTCTCAAGTTCATCAAACAGTTCTTCGACAAGATCGAGTATCTTTTCAATGTTCTGCACCCGTGCCACTCCTTTCAGGTTCTTCTATACTGACCGATGTTATCACAACTCCCGTGAGTTTTCTACTGTTTGGAATGCAGTTTTTTTTCGACAATGAATCGATACTCACTACCACAAACCAGGGAATTTCCAAAAGAAAAAGGCGGCCCATCGGCCGCCTTTGAAGCTCCGTCTATCTATTATCTCTCTGGAAAACCGTAACCGATCAGTTCGTTCCACCAATCGGGGTAAGCTGCGGTTCTGAAATTCACATAACCCAGAGCGTAGTTACCGAGGAGTCTGTCGCCGAGGAGTTTCCACTCTTCGAACCATGCTACCGCGTTCATGAACGCGTAGTTGGAAACGAAGTCGATGGCAGCTTCCGGATCAGTCTTGTACATCTCGGTCGCTATTGCCTGGACCTGCGGTGTCAACTTGTAGAGAACTTCGAGTTTGGGATCCCTGTAGTTTCTTATGTCCTGGATGGCGAGGTTGTAGTGAAGCTCAGCCATCTGCTGAACATAGGAACTTACCCACCAGCCGGAGTCTCTTCTGAACTCTTCATATCTGCTTCCGGTTTCGTAGAACTTCGGTAGGTCTCTCATGATGGGCCAAAGTGGGACTATGTATGCGGTATCCGGTGCGCCGTAACCGTACCATGCAACGCCCTTGAATGGATCGGCATAGGCGGAGTTAGTCTCACCGATGTGGACGTAGCAGGTTCTGTGCATGTTGATGCTTCTCTCCCATGTTCCGGTTCTACTTGTGTTGGCGTATCTGATAGGATCGCCCCAGGGACCGGCGGCCGGTCCTACCGTAAGGTCGTATTCCGTACCCTGGTAGTAATCGCCCTTGATAACGAAGATATCGTGAACTGTGAGAAGTCTTTCGGGTTTTACAGAGAGCGGGAACCTCACGTCGTGAGGACTGAGACCCAGAGACGGTGCCACAATGTCGAAGGCTCTCCATTCTCTTCTTGTCGCGTAAAGGTTGTCATTTGGAGCGTAGATCTCCGCTATGTTGAACGGTTTACCGGAGGCGGGATCGTACCAGCCCTGCTCAACGGCGAAGGATACGATGTTCGGAGAGGCCATTACGTTTTCTGTGTCGTTGAGGTCAACTTCCATGATCCTGGCCCTGTTGGCCGCCACTGTGAAGTGGTCGGTGGGAATTCTGACCGCGACCCATACATCTCTTCCGTAGAACTCGGCTATCCAGCACTCTTCGCCATCTGCAACGGTCATAGTTTCTCCGCCGCCACCGACGGTGCTCCAGCCGTACTGCTCAACGAGATCGCCCATAACTCTGACGGCCTCTCTTGCAGTTGCCGCTCTCTCAAGAGCGATATCCTGTGCCGTCCAGCAATCGATTATGCCCATGCTGTCAGTCCAGAGGACTTTTCTTACTTCCTTACCGTAATCTGTGCTTGTGTCGATGGAGAAAGTGGATTCACTGATGGCGACACCCTTCTCGTTCATGAAGGAGTATCTTGAGTGGAAATACTGGTACGTGTGTGGTACCTGTGGAATCTGGCCGATCAGTGTTCCCTTGGTGCCTACATTGACGTCGGGGTAGTTACCGTAATCGATGTAGTTGTGAGAATCGAGGACGATATCTCTCATCGAGCCTTCTGGCCAGTCCATGGCCGGAATTATCCAGAGACGGAAATCGGCGCTGGTCGAATCGTCGTTGTGAGTGATTATCGTGGAACCGTTTACCATGGCGTCTTTACCGACACCGAGAATGGTACAGGCTATTGCCGCACTTCCAAGAGTTACGAGGAATACAATAAGAACTACTAATGCCTTCTTCATAAAAGTACATCACCCCATCAAAACAGAAATATGACTTTCTTGATGTTCCGAGTTGCTATGTAGAGCTGTTCGGCTAAACCTCAAATATCACCTCCAGTATAGAGAATGCAGAGTCTTTGCAGACTCTGCATTATAATAATTATTACTTTTCTGCAGGGAAGTTCTCGTTAACGAACGTTAAAGCATCTCTCCACTCTTTCGGATAGTTCGTTCCGCCGAAATTCACCCTATCTGCCGCGTATTTACCCATGAACATATCTCCGAGCCTCAACCAGTCGGCCTGCCATGCAACTGCGGTGTTGTATGCGTAGTCGCTTATTATGGCTATGGCGGCATCGCGGTCCGTTTCATAGACTTCGGCAGCCAGTTCTTGAATCTTCGGTACAGTGTTGTATATCGCTTCCATCTTGGGATCTCTGAAGTTCCTTAAATCTACGATGGCATCACTGAATCTGCGTCTGGCCATTTCCTGCACGTAAGTGCTCGTCCACCAGCCGGAGTCTCTTCTGAATATTTCGTATCTGCTCCCGGTTCTGTAGAACTCGGGAAGTTCAGCCATGATTGGCCATAATGGCGTTTGATACGATGTACCAACGGCACCGTAGCCGAACCATACGAGAGCGCCTATTTCGGGCGGTAGCCAGCTCTTGATCTGGCTTATCTGCAGGTAACACGTCAGAGGTATTCCGATCGGTCTCTGTCTTCCGCCGGTTGTATAGCTGGCGAAAGGATCGCCGAACGGTCCCGCACCGAATCCCTTGGTTAGATCGAATTGCGTACCTTCGTACCAGTCACCGGAGATGGTGAAGATGTCCCAAACTGTGAGTTTCTTATCGGGCTTTATCCAGAGAGGATAGTGGACTTCCAGATATTCGAACCCCATCGACGGTGCGAGAAGGTCGAAGGCTCTCCATTCACGGATGTTGCCTCTGGTTCTCGGTGCGTAAACATCCACCGGTCTGAAGGGTTCTCCCGAGTTCGGATCATACCAGCCCTGCTCGACGGCGTAGGAAATCAGGTTGGGAGAATGCATAACGTTTTCGGTGTCTTCGAAATCCACGTCACGAATACGGAAAGTGTTCGCGCCAACGTAGACGCAGTCATCGGGCATCCTTAGAGCTATCCAGAGATCTCTCCCGTAGAACTCGCAGATCCAGACTTCGTTTCCATCCGTCACATTGATGATTTCACCCGAGCCGTACCAGCCGTATTCCTCGACGAGATCGCCCATGATTCTGACGGCCTCTCTGGCGGTTGTAGCTCTCTCAAGAGCTATATCCTGAATCGTCCAGCAATCGATCATGCCTCTGGCTTCTCTGAGCTCTCTTCTGGCGCTAGATGTTGATTCGCCCATCGCCACTCCCATTTCGTTGATGAAGGAATACCTGGAATGGAAATAACGATATGTGTGTGGAACCTGCGGGATCTGGCCTACCAGAATTCCCTTGTTGCCGTTATCGACGTTAGGATAGTCGCCGTAATCGATATAGTTATGAGAATCGACAACGATATCTCTCATCGAACCTTCGGGCCAATCCATAGCCGGAATTATCCACAGCCTGAAGTCCGCGACGCTCGAGTCGTCGTTGTGTGTAATGACAGTGGAACCGTCGGCCATGGCATCCTTACCAACTGCGATGATTGTACAGGTAAGAGCTGTCCCGCTCAAAAGGAACAGGAAGACGGTCAATAACAGGAGCACTTTCAACTTGATTTTCATGCTTTACCCCCTTAAGTCTTTTGGTTTTGGTGCTGTGCATACTTACCCTATAGGGCCCGATAATTGAATCAGTTCTTAAAAACTCTCGATGGATCTGCTTTGCTCGGGTCGTGTAGGTAATAACCCGTACCGTTTTCCATTACTTCGGCATAACCCGGGAAGGACACAACCAGGGCCTTTTCAGGGAAAAACATATTCATCCAGTTCACAGCTTCGAGAGTTCCCGAAAGATGTCTCCCAACCCTGTAATCGAGGGGAGCACCGATAATAACATTTCCGAGAGGATCCGTGAAACCTTCCTTGATATCGTAATCGCAGTAAACTAAGCCCTTCTCGGCGGCGGTTTGTACGAACTCATCGATACCGTCGACCATGAGCTCTTCTGTCATCCTTCCGGCGACCCTGTCGATAAATGGCTCGGGCGTTTCCATCAGGAGCGCAAGGGCATCGCTGAAATCTCCAACTTCTCTGTGCGTAAGGCCTTTGAGGTTCTTCGGAGAGGCTTCGATTTTCATAGGGAACTGAGTTGCGCTGAGCATCATCGCGGCCATCATGCCTATATCCATGGCGTCGTCGTGCGCTACGTATGTGCTGACCACAGGATACATGAGAGAGGCTTCATGATAATCGAAGAAGATATCGATATCTTCGTTCCTTATGAGCTCCATTATCGCAAAAGAGATCCGTTCGGTCAGTGTTCCGTTCGCACGTCCAGGGAAGGTTCTGTTGAGATTGCGAATATCCTGATAGGCGAGGTTTTGGCCGGAGGGGTAATGAATGTACGTGTATGGATCTGGCCATTGGTCGAGGGGATTGGTTCCCCTATCGCCTATTCTGTACTTCTGACTTCCCCAGGGAGTTTCAACAGAAAAATACTTTGGATAGGCATTCCCCAGCATACCGAGTGTTGAAGCGCTCATGTTGGCGTGCGGTATTACGTACACCTTACCGCTTTCTACTTTGATGTTTTCCATCACCACATAGGCCGCAACGGTTGTAATGGGTTCATATGGATGGGTACCGCCGAGAATCAACATCGAACCGCCCGGAACCCCGGAGTCGTATATGTATATGGGAGTATCTCCCCAGGTCCCCTTCAGACTCGGCAGGTATTCGCTGAGCATTATCATCTCGGTGAAATCCTCTGATACCACGACAGTCTCTTTGTAGTTGCGCAGTTCGACGAACTCTATGCCTCCGAGAATGCCGAGAATGCCGGAAAGGACCAGAAAGAGTATTTTCAAATACACTGAATTCTTCATAGTTTTCCTCTCCTCACTTGATCCCGATTACTCTGAGGATGAATGTGATTATGACGTAAGAATAGACAATATCGTACACCAGGGCCTTCCTCTTCTCCCTCTTGAAGAGGTTCCTCAAGAGCAGAAACGCGAAGAACGCGGTCATTATAAAGTACAGATAATAAATTATAGTGTCGAAAAAGACCAGCATGTTCTCACCTCACCTCCATCAATAGACCACCAGGAACCTGAGCTGGTTGGGGAACAACAACATCAACAGTCCAATAGCTCCCATGAATAACCAGGGTATGGCTATGGCTTTGAGGAAGGACATGTAACTACCTTCGTAACCAACCGTTTCGATTGTCAACCGGCCAACAATTCTCGACGGAGGCAGGCAGTCTCCAAGCGGGAAGAGAAAGCTGAGTGCAGCGGCGGTGACGGTTACGTTGAGACCCATGGAGTTGAAAAGGAATATTATCGGGGTCCCGAGGATGATGGCGCTTCCATAGCTAAGGGAACCTTGCGCGAATGGAGCAAAAATAAGTGCGGTTATGTAGATGAATGCCATTGGGAGCGTGATAAAGGTGATTGCCAGCAATCCCTTCACGCCGGTGGCCGTCATGATATTCACCAGCACTCCGACGCTGATAACGGTGCCCAGCAACGGAAAGACTTGATCGACGGTCTTCACCATGACGTTGTACCATTTCTTTACCTTCCAGCGGTCCTTATCCATTCCCATCGAAATGAAGGCGCAGATCATGAACGTCAGAGGCAATCCAAGTACGGGAATATAGAAAGTCGCGTACTGCATTAGTAGAATAAGCACTAAGAGCACACCGAAAGGAACGAGGATTTTAAACCAGTTCATCCCGGCCGGTGGTTGTGGTAACTCTTCGAGAATCTCGGTTTTCGTCTTTCTTCCAGGCGTTTTGCTCAGTCCGGTATAGAGTATGGTGAAGGCAGCTATTATGATTATTGGAACTATAAGAACAACGCCGAAACCAACGTATGGCATGTTGGCCTGTGCCGCCATCAACATGGCCCACAGATTTATTGGAGGCGCAACTGCCGCCAGCATGGCGAAGAGATAGATAAAGGCCGCGATCCTTTTCTTCGAAAAGCCCATATAGTTCATTACGGAGCTGACAAGACCCCCGACCACGAAGATCGAAACGCTACCGGCTCCGGTAAGGGCTCCAGGGATTATCAGCAGAATACCCAGAAGGATCAACATCAACCATTTTTTGTCGTAGAATTGTTTGACGATCCACCTGACCAGAGCGTTCATTGCACCGGTCTCTGAATAGATGTTGATGAATATCGACGCGGTAAGAAATATCAGGCCTACATCGAAGTATGTGAACATTCCTTCGACCAGCAGTCTCGAAGGGAAACCGAAACCTCCAACGAGAGCGCCCACGATGGCGGTAATCACCATCGAAATCTCGGGTGACTTCAGTTTCCAGCTGGCCAGCGCGAAAGTTGCTACCATGACAATTGCTATAATTGTTGTTTGAAGATACATTTAAACTCCCCCCGAAAACATTCGATAGTTTCTAACTATTCGGTTGGGAACATCTGCTTGATGACCTGCATGAAATCGATAGTGTTATCAATTATCGTTAGAGGGATATTTTTTTCCTGGGCTATCCTGGTGAACTTTCCATCCTGATTTCCATCTTTCATGACAATAAGATAGTCTGCAAAAGGAGCAATTGCATCTATGGACTGTTCGTCAGCACTGCCGGGATTTCCCCTTCTATCCTTCCCTTCGATATGCGCCGCGATTATGAAAAGGTCCAATTTTTGGGCTTCGACGATCATTTTGTTCAACCTCGCGATCTCCTCTTCGATCGTTATACCCGATGCGCCGAGCCCTTTCGCAGATGAGCCGATTATAACGAAAAGCATTTTGTAATCACGCGCGGCGAGATCGTTTGGATTGTCTCTCAAAGGTTCGGCGTTGTAATCGAAATCCGTTTCTTGAATAGCCTTCGACTGCCAGATAAGAAGTCTTGCCATCTTTCCACCAGGACCCTGTCCGGCGTTCGTGAGAAGGAACGGAAGCTGTCCCTTAATCACAGGAGAACCGGTGACCAACGCAAATACCATTGTAGTCGAGAGAATTAGGAGCGCAAGCAGAACGACTAGGGTTTTTTTCATGTTTTACCTCCTGAAATAATATAGAAGATCGACATCTGACTAGAAGCAACAATACATAACGAATAATATTGATGGGCTGAAACCCTTCAACGAGCGAACAAAACGACTCCGCTTTCCTTTATAACATAAAACCTTGCTTTTTACTCTTCCCTCATTTTGCCCTGAGAAACGATGAGACCTGATGAAACTCGATTATCATAACGAGAGTCTGTATCTCTCACTTGATCTGGTACGTAATCCTTATCAAAACATGTGTTAAAAAAAATTTAAGCTGACTATTTATTACGCACCATTGACCGAAAAAGTGAAACTACCGCCAGATAATAATTATATACCTTTTATGAGAATAACCTGTCTCATTTTCTGTGAAATATCTGTTTACACGCTTTCACAACTGAAACATTGCAACCCGTGTGTTGGTGTTGCCAGGGAGAGGTTTAGTCTTCTTTCAATTGGATTCATTATCAATTAAGTTCTTTGAACGACTCTGGATAGCATCGGCGGTCTTCTCCCATTTACCGGAATAGAATCTTCTGAACTTCAGAAATGTTCTGAACGCCATGTCCGACATCATACCTATCCAGGCACCTAGAAGGCCCATGTTGAAGTACTTCACCAGTAGGAACCCCACTGGAAGCCTTATGAACCACATGGCAACGAGAGAGGATTTCATCGGAAAGGATGTATCGCCCATACCACGCAAAGCACCGGTTACAGCGTAATCTGTTCCCATGACAACCTGAAAGAGGCCTATTATTCTCACGGGAAGGCGACCGGCCTCTACGATTGAGCTTTCGTTGGTAAAAATCGAAATGAAGAGATCTGGAAAAATAGTTATGGTAGTCCCTATTATAGAAGAAATCAAAAGTGCGATCAGCCAACCCTGTCTGACCGATCCTATTGCTTTTCTTCGTTCGTTGGCTCCGTTGTAGATACCCACCATCGCCGTTATGGCAACGCCCATGCCCCAGGCCGGCATGAATGAAAGCGACTCGACCTGAATACCTATTCTGTGGGCCGCGTAAGCCTGTGGTCCGGCGATGAAGAGAATATTTGCAAAGACCAGCACACCGGTGGAGAATCCTAAGTTTTCTATTGAGGTCGGGAGTCCGATCGAGAAGATTTCCCTGGTCATCCATCTTGAGAGCCTTGCCGGCTTTCGACTCATAGAGATTTTGCTGTTTTTGAAGAGCAAGAGAAGTATTATCGCCGATCCTACAATTCTTGATAAAACAGTTGCGAGTGCGGCGCCGAAAGCACCCATTTCAGGAAAACCGAACTTGCCGTATATCATGGCGTAGTCCAGAAAAACGTTCAACACGTTCGCAACCGCCGCAACTATCATAGGCGACCTTGTGTCGCCCGATCCCCTCAGTGTAGCCCCGAGAACTATCATGATACTCATGGCCGGAAAACCGGCCATTATGGTTCCGAGATACTGGCTCCCGTTACTCTGCATGAAGGCATCGCTCGATGGAAAGAAAAGCCCGAGTAGTTGTCCGGAGAAGAGCGATCCCAGCGAGAGAACTACACCAGCCGCAACGCTTAGATAAACGGCATGCCAGGCTATTGAATTCACTCTCTCCCTGTTGCCGGCGCCTATACTGTTGGATATGAGAACCATGGACCCTGTAGAAAGGGCCACGAGAACTGCCTGAAATATAAATACCACCTGATTGGCAGTTCCGACCGCCGTCATGATTCTCCAGTCGTAGTGACCTAGAAAGGCAGTGTCCGAGATTCCCAGGAGCATCTGTAATACATTTTCTCCTATCGCTGGAAGAGCCATTGCAAAAAGGGTCTTTCGGATTTCTTTGGCTTCCGCCGGCTGCAGGTATGATTTGAAAAGACTGTAGTGCATTTTTTCCTCCACGGTAAGGATCACGTACTATATTTAGTTTACCACGTACTGCATGTCTTTGAAAGTGCTGTTATCTCAACTAATTCACTCTAGATTGACAAAAATGCGTTTTGAAAAAAGCGAAAAGAACGCATGAGTTTAGATTGTACACTCTACCTAAAAGTTAAGCAAATCGTGTATCAACTTATTGCAAATATGATGGAGTATATTGAAATACTTTCAATTATTGCTTTTCAACACTAAACTTACCTGGATAAACAATCTTTATTGGTGATATTATTATGCATTTCAAGAAATTATTCAATTTATATCGCCGTATTAGTTGACAAATATGATTTCATATGTTATGTTATTTATTGTGAATGGGATAAAAGTGAAACAGCAGTCGAAGAAGTCTTGCACAACAACAGCGAGTTGACATAAATGAACCCCTTGTTTAGAGATGTGGATTAAAGTGGTGCGAAGGCACCACTCTTTTTTTTGCTTTCAGCCAGAAAGAGAATATGATTCTATAGGAGACATGATCCTGAGAAACTCACGTAAACACCAAATCAGAAGCAGTCCAGACGATATGTATCAACCGTGTTCGAATTCCGATCTCAAAATGCCCATTATGACTTCGTCATGATACTTTCCATCCCTGAAAATTCTCTGCCTCAGTCTTCCTTCGACTTTGAAACCACATTTGACGTACGATGCTATGGCACGCTCGTTGAAGGAGTAAACATTGAGGTTCACTTTGTTTATGTTCATCTGATCGAAAATGAACCCCAAAAGTATACTCATGGCGTCGCTTCCAAACCCTTTGTTCCAGTAGGGTTTGCCCAGGAAGATACCAACGACCGCGACACTGTTCTTCCAGTCGACTTCGTTGATTCCACAGCCACCCAGGTACTCGCCACTCTCCAGAGATTCGATCGCAAAATTGTAGGTATCTTTGAAAGCGCTCTGACTCTCGTACCACTTTTCCTCCTCTTCCAGTCTCATAGGGAAGGGAATACCGGGAACAAGCAGTCTTTTCACCTCGAAGTCGTTTATGTACTTGTGCGCAAGAACCACGTCTTCCTTCCTGTATTCTCTGAGCCTGACCTGTTTGCCTTCCAGCAAAGCCTTCACCCCCTTATTTTCGAATAGTATATCAAAAAAAGACGCCCTCAAGGGCGTCTTTATATTTATTGCGAAATTCTCATCATTCTTCGGGGGCTTTTGTCAGCATGAAAATAGCATTCAGAATTAGCCCAACCAGGGCTGCAAGCCCTATTCCCTCGAATTTCACGTTTCCAATCCCGATCGATGCACCGCCTATACCGATCACGAGCATCACGGCAATTATCGTCAAATTCTTGCCGTCAACCTTAACTCTGTTTTCTATGAGAGTTCTCATACCAACCGCCGAGATCATACCGAACAGAAGTATTTCAATACCTCCCATCACAGAAGTAGGTATTGACTGTATCAACGCGCCGACCTTGGGAACAAATGAGAGAACTATCGCGAATACGGCCGCTATTCTCATCACCACAGGGTTGAAGACTTTCGTTATGGCCAGAACACCGGTATTTTCACTGTATGTTGTGTTCGCTGGTCCTCCGAGGAGGCCGGCCACCGCTGTCGCTATACCGTCACCGGCAAGGGTTCTGTGTACTCCGGGATCTTCAAAAAATTTCTTACCTGCTATAGCGGAAACGGCGAAGATATCTCCAAAATGCTCTATCGTCGGAGCAAGAGCTACCGGAACCAGAACCGAAAGAGCGTAAAGGGAAAACTTCGGCAGAACGAACCCGGGAACACCTATCCATCCTGCTTCCGAAACCGCGGCAAAACTGACGTTACCGGTGATCGCAGCGACGACATATCCAACTATGATTCCGCACATAACCGGAATCAGCCTCGTGAAACCTTTCGTGTAGAGCCTGACAACAACGGCAGTTCCCAGAGCCACTAGAGCTATCCACCAGTTGGAGCTGGCCATGTCTATAGCCACAGGAGCAAGGTTGAGACCTATGACTGCGATTATTGTGCCGGCAACCGCCGGTGGGAAGAGCTTTTCAAATTTTTCGACACCAATGAACTTGATCAATATCGCGATACCTACCTGGACCAGACCGGCGATCATGATCCCTCCGGTCGCGTAAGCGATCATCTCCGGTGTTATCGAAACTCCTGCAGCCATCGCCTCCGGTACGGATTGGAATTTGTCCGAGACATTGGCGTGGTAAAGTATAACGGCGTTTATCGGAGCTATGTAGGCGAAACTGGAACCGAGAAATATCGGGACCTTCCATTTCGTGAGAAGGTGGAAAATCAGTGTTCCGATTCCTGCGGTGAAAAGAGCGACATTGACTGGAACACCGGTAAGGTACGGTACCAGTACGGTTGCGCCAAACATGGTGAAGGCGTGTTGAAGACCTAGAACCAGCAAAGCCCCTTTGTTCAAACCTTTGCTTCTGTCTTCCTGAGCTTGAATCTGTTGATAAGACGAATTTTCTTTGCTCACAAGATCCCTCCTCCTGGATGATGGGTTTGTATTAAGAGTTGTTCCGGTGTAAAAAAAAACCTCACGGGGAATCCGTGAGGTCATTCATTTACTGTTTTTTCGATCGACACCGCTTCCATAAGAGTGTCGATTTCGAGTATATGCCTGTCGGGGTTGATCACCCCATCCATTATGAATCCATGATGGCCATCGATGAAAATCGATGCAAGAGCTAGATTTTCGACGATAACAGGATCTGGTTTCATCTGAGCAACTCCTTAAGAGATTTATCAAGGGAGATTCTATCAAATCTGGTAGTATAAAATCAAGTGATAGTATGGCAATTATAAAGAAAAGTCTCTCCAATAATTACTACAGGAGAGACTGGATGAAGGTTTCAGAGATTTGTTAAGTTATTTTTTAGGGACTAATTCTAAATTGAACAGAAGGCAACAAGTAATTCCCGTCTTAAACCGTGCCGTAGAGTTTCACGAGATCAATAAGATGCCTCTTCTCCTCGGCGATAATCTTCTTGAGACTCTCGCTGTTGGGTATGAAGGTTTCTAGATCGCCGTAGAAAATTATGCTGTCCTTCTCGACTTCCATGGCTGCACTTATAGCCTTGTTGAGGTTCTGTGGCACCTCTTCGGATTCGATCTTCGGGAAGATCGAAATCTCAGCATAAGACTTGAGATAGCCCACGTTGTCTTCCCACTCGGCCGTTACCGGTAAGTTTTCGATATCCTTGAGCATCTCTCTGAACCTGCTGGCGTGGTCCCTTTCCTGGTCGGCCAGATGTGAGAAGAGTTCTTTAATTTTTCCAGTCGTTTTTTCTGCTAGTTTCGAGTAGTAGGAATAACCGGCCCCTTCGATTTTTAGAGCGATTGAAAGCATATCGTTTACGGTAAGCATCGTAATCCTCCTTTTAAATTTCTCATTGACTATTCTAGCATTTTTGAATCGTTTAGAAATGAAGAAAAGAGATCTCTCGATCTCTTTTCTGTATTTGTGGTATCGTTACTCTTCTTCTTTTCCTGAGATGATCTTTATAGTGATTCCCGTCCGCATTTCTTCGCCAATCTGTATTTCCACAAAACCAGGAACCATGTACACTTTCGTCCCCTGTTCTCTGAGGAATCTTGAGGCGATGGCCACAGCTTTGACAGCCTGGTTCACAGCACCAGCGCCAATGGCCTGAAGCTCCACCTGTTCATTCTTAGAGATTACTCCGGCAATGGCACCTGCTACCTTGTTAGGGTTTGATTTAGAACTGACCTTCAGGATCTCCATTAAGATTTCCTCCTTCTCCGGGTTTTTTCGCTGTTATTCTACCACAGAGGCCACCCATTTCGCAAAAGTTTTAACATTCTATTTATTCTGCAGAAGGAGTCTAGAAAAGAACCGTATCTATCGATCAAAGATCCATTATTTCAGATTTCACCCTTGATATCGAATCCAATATTTCCTGGGGCGTAATGAGCTCGCCATCGACCTTTCCCAGATGCTCAAGCTTGACTCCTCGTTTGTTCAATCTCGACACTTCAAAGAGTATCTGACCGAGATTCATCTCGGCAACGATCACTGCGCTGACTTTTTTGAGGAGCTGTCTCAACCTCGTGCTCGGAAAGGGCCAGATCGTAACGGGTTTGAAAAGCCCCACGTTTATCTTGTCTTCGCGTGCCATTTTGACAGCCTTCATTGCGCTTCGCGCCACCGATCCATATGCCAGAACCAGGATCTCGGCATCCTCGGTCATGAATTCGTCGTAGATAACTATCTCGTCGCTGTGCAAACGGATTTTGTTGTCCAGACGTCTGAGGAGCCTTGAAACATCCGAGGGTGTGCCCACTGGAAAGCCAGATTCATCGTGCACCAGCCCCGAAACGTGAAATCTCGATTTTCCCATTTTTACAAGGGGAGTGGCCATCATCTGATCGTCGCCTTCGAAGGGGTGGAAGATATCATCTTCGGCCAGACCCGTTTCACCCGTTCTTGGTACTACCATCATTTCCGATTCGTAAGGAAGATAAACGCTCTCCCTCATATGGCCAAGTATTTCGTCCATCAGAAAGATCACGGGGGTTCTGTAAAGCTCGGCGTAATTGAAAGCGGTAACGATGTACTTATAGACCTCTTCGACGTTGGATGGATAAATCGCAATGATCTGGTGATCGCCGTGCGTGCCCCACCTGGCTTGCATGACATCTCCCTGCGCCGTCTTGGTAGGCATCCCCGTGGAAGGTCCTCCACGCTGAACATTGACTATAACGGTGGGAGTTTCGGTCATAGCGGCGTAGCCGATAGCTTCCTGCATCAGCGAAAATCCAGGTCCGCTTGTTGCGGTCATTGATTTTTCGCCTGAAAGCGAAGCGCCTATAATGGCGGCAGCGCTGGCGATCTCGTCTTCCATCTGTATGAAAGTACCGCCGACTTTCGGAAGTTCCTTTGCCATCGTTTCCGCTATCTCGGTAGCCGGTGTGATGGGGTATCCGGCGAAAAACCTGCACCCGGCTTTGATGGCTCCGAGCGCACAGGCCTCGTCACCCTGAAGCAGGACAAACTCACGCATTTTCAATCACCGCCTCTACCTCCTGAATGTCTATGGCGAAATCCGGACAGGAGTTCTCGCACATGGAACAACCGATACAGGTTGTGTGATCGAGTACCTGAGGTTTGCCGAGCTCTCCCTTTGTTATCGTCTTGGTCGGACAGATCCAGTAACAGATGCCGCATCTCTTGCAGAAGTTGTGGTTGATATTCACTCGAAATTGCCGTTTCCCTGCCATTTAAAATTCCTCCCGCTCTACTTTATGATAGAAAGAAATACTCCGGCGGCTACCGCAGAACCAATGACGCCAGCTATATTGGGTCCCATGGCATGCATCAATATGAAATTCGTTCCATCCTCTTCGGATGCCACCTTTTGAGCGACTCTGGCGGCCGTTGGAACGGCCGATACTCCTGCTGCCCCTATCAACGGGTTCACCTTGTTGGTCGAGAAGAGGTTCATCAGTTTGGCGAAAAGTACTCCCGAAGCCGTTGCGACTATGAAGGCCGCGCACCCGAGGACCATTACCATTATACTCTCCACTGACAAGAATATCTTTCCATCGGCCTTTGCTCCTACAGAAACACACAGGAGTATTATAACCGTATCGGATATGTACTTGCCTGAAGCCTCTACGAGACGTTTAGTTCTGCCGTTCTCTCTAAGCAGATTACCCAGCATCAACATTCCAATAAGGGGAAGCGACTGTGGAACGATTATTGAAATCGCTATTGTAGATACAACGGGAAATACGATTCTTTCGAGCTTAGATACCTTTCTCAGTTGTTTTCCCATGACTATCCTTCGTTCTTTCTTCGTGGTCAGCAGTTTCATAACCGGTGGTTGGATTACGGGGACCAGAGCTATATAAGAGTAGGAGGCTATGGCTATCACCGGTAGATATTGAGACTTGAGAACGCTTGCAACATAAATGGAAGTCGGCCCGTCCGCACCGCCGATTATCGAAATCGCCGCTGCATCGAGCAATGAAAAACCAAGAAGATTCGCCCCGATGAACGTCACAAAGACCCCTATCTGCGCCGCCGCACCCAGGAAAAGAGTCTTGGGATTTGCAAGGACGAACGAAAAATCTGTCACAGCTCCGATCCCGAGAAAAATAAGAGGAGGATAGATTCCCAGAACCAGACCCTGCTGCAGGATCCACATGAAACCCGTTCCCGGCTCGAAAACACCGGTCACCTGGGGAGGAATGTTGGCGATTATCATCCCAAAAGCTATCGGAATAAGCAATAGAGGCTCCGCGTCTTTCGCTACGGCAAGGTACATTAGAAGCGAAGCTATTGCGAACATGACTATGTTTTCCCAGCTCAGATTTGTGAAACCGGACTGAGCGAAATACCCTGAGATCAACTCTGCCATGATAGGCTAACCTCCAGAAAAATAATGAAAGCCGCGACCCCGCGCGAGAGTCACGGCGAAAGTAATTATCTGTTTTTGATGACCGCCTGTGCGGCTGCCAGCCTTGCTATCGGTACACGGTAGGGTGAGCAGCTCACGTAGTTGAGACCAACCATGTGGCAGAATTCCACTGAGGAAGGTTCTCCACCGTGTTCACCGCAGATCCCGACTTTCAGGTCCGGTCTGGTTGAACGACCCTTCTCGGTACCCATTTTGACGAGCTGTCCCACGCCAACCCTGTCGAGTTTCTGGAAGGGGTCGGTGGGAAGAATACCCTTTTCAAGATAATGACTTACGAACTTTCCATAGTCGTCTCTGCTGAACCCGAATGTCATCTGGGTTAAATCGTTGGTGCCGAAGCTGAAGAACTCGGCTTCCCTGGCGATTTCATCGGCAGTGATAGCCGCCCTTGGCACCTCAATCATGGTTCCAACTTTGTAAACTAGATCGACACCGGCCTCCCTTATCATTTCATCGGCCGCTTTTACGATTATGGCTTTGACGTACTTGAGTTCTTCCAGCTCGATTATGAGGGGTATCATTATTTCTGGGATTACGTTCATACCCTCTTTAACGAGCTTGATTGCGGCTCCTATGATTGCTCTGGTCTGCATTTCGGCGATCTCCGGATAAACTACCGCCAGTCTGCAGCCCCTGAAACCCATCATCGGGTTGAATTCGTGGAGCTCTTCAATAGTCGCCTTCAACTCGTAATATCCCATTCCCATCTCTTTGGCCAGGTCTCTCACGTCTTCGTCTTCTTTCGGGAGAAATTCGTGTAGAGGGGGATCGAGAAGTCTTATAGTAACGGGATAGCCTTCCATTGCCTTGAAGATCCCGTAGAAATCATCTTCTTGCATAGGAAGCAGTTTAGAAAGGGCTTTTTTGCGCTGCTCAAGAGTGTTGGAAGTGATCATCTGACGCATGGCAAATATCCTGTCCTCCTGGAAGAACATATGTTCCGTCCTGGTAAGACCGATACCTTCCGCGCCAAAGCCTCTCGCAATCGAAGCGTCTTTAGGTGTATCGGCGTTGGTTCTGACACCCAGCTTTCTTATTTTGTCGGCCCAGACTAGTATTTCAGCTAGAGGTCCCTCGAGTCCCTGCGGCTTCACGGAATCGAGCTTTCCCATGAAGACCTCGCCCGTAGTACCGTCTATACTCAACCAGTCTCCCTCTTTGAGGATCTTTCCGTTGACCTTCATTTCTTTGGCATGCTCGTCAACTTCGATTGCTTCGCATCCGACTATACAGGTCTTGCCCATTCCCCTGGCCACAACGGCGGCATGGGATGTCTTGCCACCGGTAGAGGTAAGGATGCCCTGCGCGGCGGCCATTCCGGCGATGTCCTCTGGAGAGGTTTCCGGTCTGACGAGAATAACCACCTTTCCCTCTTCTTTGACCATTCTCTCGGCTGTCTCGGGGTCGAACGCGATAACTCCAGAAGCTGCTCCTGGAGAAGCGGCGATGCCCTTGGCAAGTTTTTCAGCGCTTTCCAGGGTTTCGTTAGTGAAGTAGGGATGGAGAAGAGTCTCGATATGTTCGGGAGTGACTCTCATTATGGCTTCTTCCTTGGATATTAGTCCTTCTTTAACCAGATCAACGGCAATCTTCACACTCGCGTAGGGTGTTCTCTTTCCATTCCTTGTCTGAAGGAGATAAAGCGTACCGTGTTCGACCGTGAATTCGATATCCTGCATGTCCCTGTAGTGCTTTTCCAGTTTTTCGAAGATATCGAGCAACTGGTTGTAAGCGGCCGGGTTGATCTCATGAAGCCTCGTCATCGGGTAAGGAGTCCTGGTACCGGCAACTACGTCTTCACCTTGCGCGTTTGGCAGGTACTCTCCGTAGAATTTTCTTTCACCCGTGTTGGGATCTCTTGTGAAGGCAACGCCTGTACCGCTGTCATCCCCGGTGTTTCCGAAAACCATGGTGCATATGTTAACGGCCGTTCCGAGAAGATCACCCTCCTTCACTCCATTGAGCGCCCTGTATTTGATGGCTCTTTCATTCATCCAGCTTCCAAAAACAGCATTAGTCGACATCCAAAGCTGCTCCCATGGATCCTGAGGGAATTCTTTGCCGGCCTTTTTGTAGACTTCCAGGTATCTCTTAACCACTTCTTCCATATCCGTGGCATCCAGTTCGGTATCGAGTTTCACGCCCTTCTCTTTTTTAACGCTGGCAAGAGCCTTTTCAAACTCGGAATGCTCTATCTTGAGCACTACATCTCCGAACATCTGAAGGAACCTTCTGTAAGCGTCGTAGCAGAACCTGGGATTTCCCGATTCGTTTATGAGCCCTGTGACTGTCTCGTTGTTGAGGCCCAGGTTAAGAATCGTATCCATCATTCCTGGCATGGAGATGGCCGCTCCCGACCTCACAGATACCAGAAGCGGTCTTTCGGCAGAGCCAAAGCCTTTGCCGGTTTCTTTCTCGAGCATTTCCATTGCCGCTTTGACCTCGCCGGTGAGTTCACCAGGGTATTTTTCACCGTGATCGTAGTAGTACTTGCAGACTTCTGTAGAGATCGTGAAGCCCGGGGGTACCGGGAATCCGAGTCTAACCATTTCGGCCAGATTGGCTCCTTTACCGCCCAGGAGATTCTTCATCTTCGCGTCGCCCTCGGCTTTCGTCTTACCAAAATAGTACACATATTTCCTCGACACTTTGTTTCCTCCCTTCCTGAAAACTATTCGAGGCGATTATAACACAGCCTTTCACGGGTGATGTTTAGAATGAAATCACTGCCGTGCTTTAAGTACGTTCAAGGATCTTCGCTGACTAACAGTGAAGTATTCGAAATACTTTCGATTGAAGAGTCACCTTTTGACTTTTCTTATAAAGCGAATCTGATTGATGAATATCACCGAGATGAGTATGAGCGTCATGACGCCCACGCTTTTCAAATCGGGCCATACTTGAAGAAAATACCCTCCTATCAACGGGCCGACACCGAAGATTATGCCGACCATGGATTCGTGCACTCCTCCTTGCTTGCCATGATCGTTTTCCTGTGAGTTTAGACCGTAGAAGATCGCGAAAATGTAGGGCACCGCGTAAGTGGTGCCGCAAAGGAAAGTCACGGCGAAGAACACTGGAGCCGTTTGGGGCATGAAAAATGACAGCACGGCTGTCGAAAAAATTACCATCATCAGTATCAGGGCCTTACCGGGATTGCCGATCCAGAACTTGAATCTACTCATGAAAATAAAAGAGAGAAAGACTCCGACGTTCGCACCAACCGTTAAAAATCCTATGTTCTCCAGAGGTAGACCGGAGGCCGAAATCAACTTTGGAAAGAGCGCCATTCCGCTCGTATATATTATCCCTGCTAGGAGGAAGGCCAGTCTGTAAGATCTTCGATACTCTTTTATTTTTGGAAGGTCGGCTTGCGGCATCGGCTTTTTGAGCTTTTCACTGTAAGGTCCGGGGAGCGATTCGCCCCATTTTTTCCTGCTTCTGAAAATCATCACCGAACTCATAAGGGAGAGAAGGATTCCAAACATGAAGACGACCTTCGGCATCTTTTGAATTAGATAAGGACCGAGAGCCATACCGACGATATTACCGGCGCTCCAGGACAGGACGAAGCGTATCACCGTCGTCAAAGGGTCTATACCTTCTCTCCTCTCTCCCTTGGAGATCAAACCCTCAAGAGACGGAAAGAAAAAGCCGAAGAAGAGGTTCATCCCGAAGGCGAAGAGAGTTATATCCATGACACCTCTCCAGAAAAAACCCAGATTCAGAAAAACGGCCATAGCGATCATTCCGATGGAGAGACTCTTTTTGAAGCCGATTTTATCTCCTATCCTGCCCAAAGTGCTGGCCATCGATACATAAAAGATACTCCCACCAAAGTTTATCAGCCCGATCTCTATGTATGAAAGCCCCCATTCGGCTCCTTTAACGTTTATGGATGAGGATAGTAAATACAAAAGTACCGAAAAGGAAAAAGCGTAGAAATTGAAGGAATGAAAATACTTTTTCACTGACCCATACCTCGTCAATTAAACAATAAAAAAGGGAGGCGACTGCCTCCCCAGATTTTACTACACTTTTTATTGATTGGCTATAATTCTTAGCAGTTCCTGCTCTGCCCAGGCTATACCTTCATCAACCGTTCTCTTCTGGTTGATGACGTCGCCCACCATCGTTCCGAGTACGTTTCTCACATCATCCCAGAGAGCAACGTTCGGATCGACAGAACCGAAGGGGATCTGGCTTATCGGAACGGCAACGGTCGGATTCTGCTGTTCGTATGCCTTCCACTGAGGTGTATCGAGGGCAAGCTGCGTAACCGGCATGTAGCCTGTCTTCACCGACCAGTAAGCCTGGATCTCCGGGCTTACCAGGTACTTCATGAATTTCCATGCGGCGACCTTCTGTTCGGCAGTGATGCCGGCAAACATTACTACATCCGTCCCGGCGAACGGTGGTGCCTGGACTTCCCACATCGGAACCGGTGCCCACGCCCAGCCGTGCTTTCCTCTGGAACCGCTGTCAACGTAAGAGGCTGACGCTATAGTTTCGATGAACATAGCGATCTGACCGTCCCCGAACGGAGCGTCGAGATAACCACCCTGGAAGAGAGCGACACCGTAGGTGTGTGCCATATCGTACATGAGCTGCAGAGCTTCTTTTGCTTGCGGAGAGTTGATTATAACCTTGACCGAACCGTCGTTGAGTATTTCGACAGCTTCGCCTTTGTTGGCCCTGAGGAAGGTCATGAAATGGTCTATGGTCGTTCTGAAACCGAATCCGTACTGGTCGATGGTCCCGTCTTTGTTCTTGTCCTCGGTAAGCATCATGGCCGCGAAGAGCAGGTCTTCCATCGTTTTTGGGACTTCAAGGCCGTACTGTTCGAAGAGATCGGTGTTGTAGTAGAGAACATATGTACTCTTGTTGAAGGGCACGGCGTAGATCGTGCTTCCCCAGGTCACCATTCTCTTGAAAGGCGACCAGATGGCGGCCCATTCTTCGTCGGTCAGACCGGCTTCGGGATCGGCGATAAGGGTATTCAGTTCCTGCACGACGCCCCTGGGGATCAATCTGGCTGTCCAGTTTCCGTAAGCCTGAGAGAGGGCCGGAAGGGTGTTACTTTCAGCACTCACGAGGAGTTTTTGCTGCAATGCATTGTAGTTACCCACGTAGATAGCCTTGACTTCGATATCCGGGTTGGCTTCGTTGAACGAATTCACGATCTCTGTAACGGTCGTTCCCTGTGCGCCACCCATTGCGTGCCAGAACTCGATTTCCGTCTTCGCCATTACGAAGACTGCGAGAATCGCAAACATCACTACTAGAAGAATACTTTTGCGCATCTCTTTACCTCCTTATTCAAAGTGTTTCAAGCGTCGAAGTAATTATAGCATTATGCCCCATTCAAAAAGAACCTCTTCCACTTTTCGCATAGTCGTGGCAGCATCTCCAGATGTGTCAACAACAGCGTCGGCAGAGTCTCTTATGCGGTCAAGATGTTGCTGGGACTGTAAGATCGATCTGGCTTTGCATTCGGTCATTCCACGTAGCGCGAGGCGCCGCACCGTCTCTTCTGGGGAGCATTCCACCCACAAGATCTTATCGCAAAATTCCGAAAGACCAATTTCGTGAAGCAGCGCGCCATCGATTACGTAAAGCTTGGCATCGTCGCTCATTTTCGCAAGTGCCACAGAACGAATCACTGGATGAACGATACGGTTCAACCTTTCCAGGAGTTCTGGACTTATGAAGACAGCATTTCCCAGTTTTTTTCTATCCACCGAATCTCCGGTCATTACAAATTCTCCGAACTCTCTGCGAATTTCCTCTTTCATTGAATCGAGCGCCTGGTGGCCTATTTCGTCGAGGGATACTCGGATCGCACCGGACTTTTCGAGCGCCGAAGCAATCGTAGATTTGCCAGAACCAGCCTTACCGGCTACGCCCAGCACCGTCAAATCAATCTCTCACCTTTCTCCATGACGTTTATTACCACTTTTGAGATCTCGCTGGGTGAAAACTTAAGGGCCTCTTTCTCATCGGGAGTGAGGGTTATGATATCGGCTTCAATCTCTTCCATTTCGCCGATTTTCTTCAGCAACGACTCTGATTGCGCGGAGACGATGATATAGGTCGGAATGGTTTCCTCTAGAAAGTAAAGTTCGGTAACATCGAATTCTTCTATGAGTTTTAGCAAGTCTTCTTTCATAGTTCAAACCTCCAGGAGGTCTTCTCCTCGTATCTATCTCTGATTTCCTCGTAACCCCTGCGCCCCATGAAGGCGTAAGTAAGTTTCTTTCCAAGTTCAACCCCCGGCTGATCGTAAGGGTTTATTCGAAGCATGCTTCCTGCGATCGCGGTCTGTATTTCGTAAGATATTATGAACTCCCCGACGTGGAAAGCATCGATCTGTGGGAAAGTGATCGTCAGGTTGGGAATTCCGTTGGATGCGAGCGCTATCGAAGTCCCTCTGAGTTCTGCATTCAACAGCTCGGCCAGTTCAACGCCGTTCAGGTAGGACAGTGCCTCGACATCGGAATGGATAAACGGAACTGTGAGCTGATTTCCAAAGTCTTCAAGCTTTATAAAAGTTATCACTTTATCCTTTGGGCCTTCGTTGTAAAGCTGGACCTGCGAATGCTGATCTATCGCCCCAAGAGCTTTTATAGGAGTCTGGCCAGTATGTACTATTCTGCCGTTGAAATCGAACTTCTTACCCAGAGATTCGGCCCAAAGTTGTCTGTACCAGTCCGCAAGCGTATAAAGCCTGTTCGAGTAAGGCATCATAACCGATATGTTGTAGCCTTTTTTCATGTATGCGTAATGGATCAACGCATTCACGAGGGCCGGGTTGGACTTGACATTGTCCCGAAGGTACCTTTCACGGCCGAACCTGGCTCCTTCGTAGAGACCGTCGATATCTATGCCCTCCGCTAGGGCCGAAAGAAGTCCAACCGAAGTCAGCACGCTGAAACGTCCGCCGACATCGTCGGGAATCGTCAATGTTCTTATTTTTTCGCGATCGGCTATCTCTCGCAACACGCCCTTTTCGCTATCAGTTGTGAAAATGAAATGCTCGCTTGCCGCAAGACCCAGCTTGTCGAGAAGGCCTCTTGCGATAAGGTAATTAGACATGCATTCTGCCGTTGTACCGGATTTCGAGATGACGTTGAAAACCGTCAACTTTAGGTCCAACTCGCCCAGAATCGAGGAGACCATGTCGGGATCTACGTTGTCCAGCACGAAGATCCTGGCTTTTTTCATACGTTTCTCCCTGCTCAGGTTGTTCCAGTTTAGGGGGTTCAGCGATGAGTGAAGGGCCTGATTTCCCAGCGCGGAGCCACCGATACCTATCACCACAAAGTTTTCGAAGTTTTCCAGCCAGTCTTCCAGTGTCTTCACTTCATCCAGAATGGAATCATCGCCCAATATTCTCAGAAAACCAGGTTCGGGCGAATTGACCTTTTCCATTATCGTTGAGGTGCTTTTACCCGTCTCAAGAAGTTCATCGAAAATCAAACCGCTTTCAAGGGTCTCTTTGAAGGCAAAAGAAAAATCGTACTTCAGCATTACTAACCTCCGTCAGTAAGAGATTAAAGTGCGCACATCGTAACGAGCGAGTTTCTCTCTCGGTTTCAGGAAATCCAGTTCGGCCAGGCACAATATTGAGATCACTTCACCACCGCAGCTCTCAATCATTTCGGCTATTGCTTTCATCGTTCCACCCGTCGCAAGTATATCATCCACGATCAATACTCTCTCGCCTTTATGTATTGCGTCGATATGCATCTGTAGAGTTGCCCTACCGTACTCTAGTTCGTAGTCGATCTCCAGTGTCTCAAAGGGAAGTTTGCCGGGCTTTCTCACAGGAACCAGAGCTTTTCGGGTATGAAAGGCTATTGGAGCGGCAAATATGAAGCCTCTGGCTTCCGGTGCCACTATGATATCGAAGTCAAGTCCTTCAACTAGAGAACTCATCTGTAAAATGCATTCCCTGAAAGCATCGGGATCTTTTAGCATGGGTGTGACATCTTTGAAAATCACACCCGGTTTTGGAAAGTCTGGAATATCCCGCACAAAGACTCCTAGATCCATCGAATCTCCTCCTTATTAAGGCTCCTCGAACACCGGTAATTTTAACATTTAATAGACGATAAGTCTTGTATCCCCGGAATTTCTAGCCAGTCTTTATGCAAGTTGAAAAATGAAATTGAAAGCCATTGCAGACAGATTTCGCTGATCGATCTCAGAAAGGGTATTACGAAGATTCTTTGTTTTCCAACTGTTGGGGGCATCTTAACAGACGAAACTGCCCATTTTTTCGGGCCCATGTTATAATCCATGTGTGAAATAAATAACATTCTTGGCTTAAAGGGAGGTGCAAGGGTTGTCTGTGGTCACATGCCCGGATTGCGAGAATCTTTTTGCCGAACTGGACCGGTATATCGATTCCGTTAAAGACAACACGGGTGTCTTAATTAACGTTCTTCACAAAGCTCAAGAGATCTTCGGCTATCTTTCTGAAGAAGTCCAGCAGCACGTGTCGGAGAAGCTCAACGTTCCACTGAGTCAGGTCTATGGCGTCGTCACTTTCTACAACTTCTTCACCATGAAACCAAAGGGTAAGCACCAAATCAAAGTCTGCCTGGGGACGGCCTGCTATGTGAAAGGCGCCGACAAGATCATGGAGAGACTCCAGGATGAGCTGAAAGTGCCCATGAATCAACCAACTGCCGACGGAAAGTTTTCGATCCACGCTGTCAGGTGTTTGGGAGCGTGCAGTATGGCGCCGGTTGTTCTCATCGGCGAAGATGATTACTACGGAAGGGTCACTCCAGATGAAGTGTCTAAGATACTTGACAAATACAGGAGGGCTGAATAATGGCAAAGATAAAGAGTCTTGAAGAACTCATGAAAATCAAGGAAAATGCGATGAAAGGACTTAAGATGCGCGATTCCGGCAAGAAGGGCAAGATAATCGTTGCCATGGGAACATGTGGAATAGCTGCAGGTGCCAAAGACACTTTGAGAGCCATCGTTGATTCCCTTGATGAAAAGGGGATCGAAGATGTTGCCGTAGTTCAGTCGGGTTGTTTCGGCCTGTGCGATGTAGAGCCTACCATCGAAGTTCATCTGGAAGGGGCCGACCCGATAATCTACGGACACGTAACCCCTGCACAGGCGAAGAGAATAATAGATCAGCACATTGTCGAGGGGAAAGTTGTCGGAGATCTCATTGTCAAAAAGGGAGAACTATAACGAAGAGGTGATTAGCGGTGCCCGCTGTTGAAAATACGGTGCTTATCTGTGCCGGTGGAGCCTGTATATCGGCAGGCGAGAAGAGCGTCAAAGAGGTTTTCGAGGATACTTTGAAGAAGTATTCTCTGGAGACGGTTGTAAGGGTTGTGGAAACTGGTTGTATGGGTGCATGCGATCTCGGCCCGATACTGGTCATTTATCCCGAGGGGGTTTTCTACCAGAAGGTCAACGCCGAAAATGCCGCCCAGATAGTTGAAGAGCATATACTGAAAGGGAGAGTTGTGGAAAGGCTTCTCTACAAAGGCGATACGGGCGAACTCAAGACCAAGCCTCAAGAGGAGCTTCCCTTCTTCACCGAACAGGTTAAGATAGCTACTAGGAATCTCGGTGTGATAGACCCTCTATCCATCGATGAGTACATCGCGAGAGATGGATACTTCGCCCTCCACAAGGCTCTCTTCGAAATAGGACCCGAGAAAGTACTTGAAACGCTCAAGAAGAGTGAATTGAAAGGCAGGGGCGGTGCCGGTTTTCCGACATGGATGAAATGGGATTTCACCAGAAAGGCCCAGGGTGATACCAAGTACATAATATGCAACGCCGACGAAGGCGACCCGGGAGCCTTCATGGACAGGGCCGTCCTTGAGGGCGATCCCCATACGATAGTTGAAGCAATGACGATAGCTGCTTACACGGTAGGTGCGCAGAAAGGTTTCGTCTATGTTCGTGCCGAGTACCCCCTGGCGATAGAGAGGCTTACTTTCGCGATGGAAAAGGCGAGAGAGTACGGTTTACTCGGTAACAACATACTGGGTACGGATTTCTCTTTCGATCTCGAGATAAGGATCGGTGCGGGTGCCTTTGTTTGTGGAGAGGAGACCGCACTTATCAATTCGATAGAGGGTAAGAGGGGTATTCCCAGGGTGAAGCCGCCCTTCCCTGCAAACAAGGGACTGTGGGGTAAGCCGACCCTTCTGAACAACGTCGAGACGTACGCCAACATTCCCCCGATAATCATAAACGGCGGCGAGTGGTTCAGCCAGTACGGCGTGGAAGGTTCAAAAGGTACGAAGGTCTTCGCTCTGGCCGGAAACGTGAAGAATACCGGTCTGGTGGAAGTTCCCATGGGAATAACCGTGAGAAAGCTTATCTATGATATAGGTGGAGGTATTCCCGGTGGAAAGAGGTTGAAGTCCATTCAAACCGGTGGACCCAGCGGCGGATGTATCCCGCTGGAACATCTCGATACTCCGATTACCTACGATAACCTCAAGAAGCTCGGAACGATAGTCGGTTCCGGCGGAATGGTAGTCATGGACGAAGACAGCTGTATGGTTGATGTGGCCAAATACTTCCTCGAATTCACCGTAGAAGAGTCGTGCGGACAATGCACACCATGTCGCGATGGTACCAGGAGAATGCTCGAGATCCTCGAGAGAATTACCGAGGGCGAAGGTACCATGGAAGATCTCGACCTTCTCAAGGAACTAGGCGAGAATATAATGGCGACATCTCTCTGTGGACTTGGCCAGACGGCACCTCAACCGGTTCTTTCAACGATGAGATACTTCTGGCATGAATACGAAGCGCACGTTCTGGAAAAGAAATGCCCCGCAAAGAGATGCAAACCTCTCATGAGAGTCGTGATAGATAAAGACAAATGTGTCGGCTGCACGGCCTGTGCCAGAGTCTGTCCAGTGAACGCGATTTCTGGCGCAGTCAGAAAGCCCCACGAGATAGATCCCGAAATCTGCACTCGCTGTGGCAGTTGTCTTGCGGTATGCAGATTTAACGCAATCAGCAAAGTCTCTCCGTGAGATATTTGAGAACCCCCTTTCGAGGGGGTTCTTCTGCATTGTCAATTTGGGTTGAAGGGAGGAATTAGCATGTCTGCTGACAGTATCCGCGAGACGGTTACGAAGATTTACGAAGATATAAATAGTCAGAGTCTCGAAAAGGGCGACGTACTGATAAACACTCTGCACGCTATTCAGGATCACTACGGCAATTTCATTCCAATCGAGGCGGCTGAGGTGTTGAAAGAGCTGACCGGTACACCCCTGTCGAAAATATACGAAGTCTTGACTTTCTACACCATGTTCTCCACTCACAGACGCGGAAAGTACGTAATAAGGATCTGTAAGAGCCTTCCCTGCCATGTAACCGGCGGACAGGAAGTCGTTGATGCGCTTAAGAACAGCCTTGAAATCAGTTTCGGTGAGACAACCGGCGACGGTCTATTCACTCTCGAAGAGACCAGCTGCCTGGGACTTTGCGGAGTATCTCCCGTAATGATGATAAACGACGAAGCTTATGGAAATCTCACAAAAGAGAGAGTTTCGGAGATTATCGATTCAATCGTTTCCAGAGAGAGAGGTGAGTGAGTATGAGCAAACCTATTACCGTTCTGGTATCAATCGACTCGAACAGCCTTCTTCTCGGTGCGCGCCATTACAAAAACTATCTCGCCTCCCTGGTGGAAAAATACAACCTGGGATCGATCGTAGATGTTCTCGAGACGGGTTCTTTCGGAGATTACGGAAAGGGTGTACTGTTTCTGGTTCTACCCGAGAACACCGTTTACTCGGTCAAATCCGAGGTCGATGTTGAAAAGATCGTTCTCGAACATCTACTCAAAGGTAGGATCGCCCGGGAACTGGTCGTTGAAGATTTCAGCACCGAAGGACCGGTCGAAGCAAAAAGCACCACAATCGAGGAACGCGTAGTTCTGCGCAATGCAGGTTCAATCGATCCAAGGAACATAGAAGAGTACATAGCTCTCAACGGCTACCAGGGACTGGCCAAGGCTTTCAGAATGGAGCCCCGGGCCGTTATCGAAGAGATCAAGAAGAGTGGATTGCGCGGCCGTGGTGGTGCGGGTTTTCCGACTGGTTTGAAATGGGAGTTCACCCAGAAAGTAGATTCGCCTGATAAGTACGTGATTTGCAACGCCGACGAGGGTGAGCCCGGTACTTTCAAAGACCGCCTGATAATGGAGGGCGATCCCCACTCTGTCATTGAAGGTATGGTCGTAGCAGGTTATGCTGTCGGTGCCAGCAAGGGATATATATATATAAGGGGAGAATACTTCGAATCCGTTGCCAGCCTCAGAAGAGCGATCAGCCAGGCGTACGAGTACGGTCTTCTCGGGGCCTCCATACTGGGCACCGATTTTTCCTTCGACCTCTCAGTGAGATTGGGAGCCGGAGCCTACGTCTGTGGAGAGGAAACGGCGCTGATAGAATCGATCGAGGGCAAATCGGGCCGCCCCAGATTGAAACCGCCTTACCCCCCGGTTAGTGGTCTGTACAACAAACCCACTGTGGTCAACAACGTCGAAACCTTCGCCTGTGTTCCTCCGATAATAGACAAAGGTGCGAACTGGTTCAAAGCGATCGGCACGAAGTCTTCGGCTGGTACGAAAGTTTACTCCCTTTGTGGCAATCTGGTCAAGAGAGGCATAGTCGAGGTTCCCATGGGCACCACGGTGGCCGATCTCGTTTATAAGTTCGGCGGCGGCATTCCCGATGGGAGAGCCGTGAAGATGGTTCAGACTGGGGGCGCGGCCGGTACGTTTATAAAGCCCGAAGAACTGGGTGCACCTTTGGATTTCGATTCCTTCAAAAATTCCGGTGCGTCGCTCGGTTCGGGAGTAATTCTGGCTATCGACGAGACCCACTGTGCGGTCGATGTGGCGAAAAACCTGATGGAATTCTTCGCCCATGAATCCTGCGGTAAGTGTTCACCCTGTCGCGAAGGTACACACATAATCGTCCATATATTGAACGAGTTCTCCAAAGGTAGAGGAACCAGGGAGCTCTTCGATCAACTATACGATGTCGCCGATACGATGGAAGACTCTTCCTTCTGTGGATTGGGTCAGGCCGTTCCAGTACCGCTGAGGTCGATTCTCGACCGGTTCAAGGATGAATTTTTGGCGCATGTTGACACACTCCAGTGTCCGGTGGGCATCTGTAAGTTCGATAAAAAGAAGAAGAAGAGATAATTGAGAGTTACAAAATTATCGAGCCGGGGCAACCCGGCTTTTCTCTGATATAATAACCCAGAGGTGGAAAATGGATAAAGGAAAGAGACTGGATCTGATAGTCCTTCTCATGTTGCTGACTTCAATCGTTGTTATATCAGGTCTTCTGGTTGGTTTTGGAAACCGGTTGAGCCCGAAAAAGGTGGCCTCCCTGGCGATCCTTTACAATGCCGGTCTGGGTGCCAACAGGGAAGATTTTCTCAACAACTCTTCCTACACTTACGACGACAGAGTGGTTTCGATTTACGAATATTTCGCCGGCAAGAGCGATTCAAAACCAGTTCTGAGCTCTGCAATAAAGATGCATAGTGTGGACGATACAGAACTCTTTTCTACCAACCCCGCCGTAGATAAACTGATCTCCTCCAGACCTCCTCGGGAGAACAGCTCCCTCAAGAACAAACTGCTGAGTCTGGTCAAGTCTAACAAGCAGCTGGATTCGAAGGGCGATGAGTTCAAAATCAAATTAGGAGAGGCCATTTACAGAGCTATCATGGATTTCACGGGTGTGAAAGTAAATATAATAGTAGGCGGGAAAGTGAAAACGCTCGATCTCTCCAGATTGGATCCTTCGATAGTCGTCTCGATTATGATTGTGGAGTCCTCTCTCAACCCTTACGCGCTGATGGAAGAGAGAAGTCTCAACCCTTCTTTCTCTCCGTACGTTTACTCTCGCGGATTGATGCAGATCTACGAACTAACTCTCTGGACGCTGAACTCATGGCTGAAAGAATCTCAGATAAACGTTAAACCCGAAGGACTCTGGTCGATCAGGGACAATATTTTTCTTGGGATGGTTTATCTTTCGTACGCGAATGAAATGCTGGAGGAATGATCTATGGACGACTGGCAGAGGGATGCGATAATATACCAGATCTTCCCCGAGAGATTCAATATCGGCATGGCACGCGACGTTTTCGAGAAGAGAGAGATGGGCCACTACAGACTTCCCGAACAGCGGGTTCGCGCTTGGAACGAGAGGCCACACGCCTCGCGCGACGGCGGTCACCAGTACGATTTTTGGGGAGGAGACCTGAGGGGCATTATAGAGAAACTCGATTACATAAAGGATCTTGGAGTAAATACGATCTACATGACTCCGGTATTCTGGGGTCACACCAACCACAAATACGATACTCTCGACTATTTCACGATCGATCCCGATTTCGGGACTGAAGAAGACATGAAAGATCTCTTGAAAATCGCTCATTCGAAAGGGTTGAGAGTAATTCTGGACGGTGTGTTCAACCACGCCGGAATGGCCGGCAAATGGTTCAACGGCCTTAACATTTTCGGCCAGCCCGGCGCGTTTCAGGGCAACGATGAGAAAGGAAATTTCTTTGTGCGGGTTAACGGGCAGTTTAGGGGCTGGATGGATTCGAGAAATCTACTCGAACTCAATCTCGAAAACCCAGAACTGGCCGAGATCATTTATAGATCAGAAGAATCTGTCATGAAACGCTGGCTGAGATTAGGTATGGATGGCTGGCGACTGGATGTTGCTTTCGACATCGGCCCGGATATTCTATCGCTAATGTCGGACAGTGTGAAGAGTGTTAATCCGCGGGCCTGTATCGTCGGAGAGATCTGGAACTATCCTAAAGGCTGGAGAGAGAAGGCGAAACTCGACGGTCTGATGAACTATTACTACAGGTCTCTGATCTGGGACTCTCTTCGGGGTTCGTTGAAAGGTGAGATGGCCGCCGTGATTCTTGGCGATTGTATCCACGACTGCGGGCTCGATTATATGTCCAGATCGTGGAACATACTGTCCTCTCACGACGTACCGAGACTCAGGAATGAACTCAGCTCCTTCGATAAAATCAAAGCTGCGCTCGTCCTGCAGTACACACTGCCGGGCATTCCGATGATATACTACGGCGAAGAAATCGAAATGGAGGGCGGTCACGATCCGGAAAACAGGGGTCCTATGGAGTGGGAGAAGGTTTCTAGCCCGCCCCGTACCTATCATCTCTACAGAAGATTAAACGAAACAAGAAATAGCAAAACCGCACTCCGGAAGGGCGAATTCACAGTCCTGAGAGCCGGTGATCCTTCTCTGATAACTTTCAAGAGACATACCGAAAGCATCGACGAGTTGATCGTTTCCGTAATTAACACATCTGAGCGTAACGTCAGGACCAGGGTCTATTTACAGGAAGGCTTCCTTATGAACGGAACTGCTATGAGGGATATACTGACCGGAAAGACGCTTTCAACTTCCTTCGGTTCGCTCGAAGCGAACATTGAACCGGGAGAAGCCCTGATACTCGAACCCGTAATAGACAGGACTGTGAACCGGTACTCACCTTACAAGAGAATATGAAAACTTCAAGGGGGAAAAGTCTCGGGCTGATCGTTCTGGCGATCACTTCGATGATGTGGGGTCTTTCGTATATCTTCACGAAGGTTGCGGTGGAAAGTCTGCCGCCGATGTTTCTGGCAGTTCTGCGATTTTCCCTCGCTGTCGCCGTTCTCTTTCCCATTGTAGGGAGACGAAGGGGCTCGTTCGGGAGAGTAAGACACAGATTTGCAGCGCTGGCCGGATTGCTGGGAATAACTACCTACTTCTTTTTCGAGAACTACGGTCTCAGCCTCACCAACGCTTCCGACGCCTCGCTGATAGTCTCGACGGCTCCGATCCTGACGATAATACTTTACGACGTTCTGCGCAGAAGATTCGACTATTTAGAATACATCGGTGGCGGTATAGCTTTTGTGGGCCTGGGGCTGATAATCTATTCGGGAAGCTTCTCTAGCGGTTCAAGCGTTGCTGGGAACCTACTCTCCTTCGGAGCGGCTCTCTCCTGGGCCGGATACACGTACTTTTACGAAAGGATAAGAAACAGTTCGATTTGGACCACCATGGAGATAATGTTATGGGGACTGGTCTTTTCCTTGCCGTTCGCCTTTGTAGAGATCTTCCTTCTCGGAAAGTCCGTCTCCTTTTCCTCAGGAGCTCTGGCCGGGGTTGTCTATCTGGGACTCTTCGCCTCCGCGCTTGGCTATATCCTCTGGAACATGGGAATAAACCTCTGGGGAGGCAAGGCGGCGACGCTCTGGGTCTATACGATTCCGGTCTTCACTGTTATGGCGGATGTGTTGTTTCTTAAAAATGTACCTTCGTGGCTGTTTTTCGTCGGTTCGGCCTTCGTTGGGATAGGCATGATAACGGTTATTGTCAGAGAGTTCAGATCGATGGTCTCCGAAAGCGGTAAAGAAACTGCTAACCGGTGATCGACTCCACCGAGTGCAGCTCGACCGGTATAACTCTGGAGAGGCCGTCGGTCATCGTTACCCCGTGCAGCACGTTGGCCACTTCCATGACTAGCTTGTTGTGTGTGACAACCAGAAACTGTGTGTCGAAGGCGTGCTTTTTCAGAAGCACCCTGAACCTCTCTGCATTGAAATCGTCGAGCGGCGCATCGACTTCATCGAGTACATAAAAGGGACTGGGCTTTATGCTCAGTAGCGAAAAAATCAGCGCGATTCCCACGAGCGCTTTTTCTCCTCCCGAGAGGAGCTGCAATTTCTGGATCTTTCTACCAGGGCGTCGCACGGTGATCTCGAGTCCGGTTTCGAGAAGATCGTCCCCGGAGATTATCTTGATATCGCCCTCTCCCCCCTCGAAGATCTCGTCTATATAAGCCGCGAAGTTCTTGTTTATTCTGTCGAAGGTTTCCATGAAAATTGTCTTCGCCTTCGTATCTGTCTTTTCGATCAGTTCTATCAACTTCTGTCTGGCATCTTCCAGATCGGCCTTCTGATCGTTGAGTTCCTGGTACTCCCTGTCAACCACTCCGTATTCTTCTATCGCATCGAGATCAACGCTGCCCAGGAACTTCAACTTGTTTTCGTAATCGTCCAGCTCGACCTTAACCTCCCGCAGTTTTTCTTCCGAAAGAACGGGAACATCGGCAGTATTTTCTCCAGAGTTCTCCATCTCTTCTCTCACTCTGGTCAGTTTCATCTGGCTTTCCTGTATCAGCATCTCCAATTGATGGGAGCGGTCTCTCTTCTTCTCGCGCTTCTCCTTCAGTTCGTTGATTACACCTTCGGCTTCCTGAAGAGCGTTCAATCTCTGTTCCTTACCCTCTCTCTGGTATCTTATGCTTGAGAAGAGATCTTCGGTTTCTCTCTTCACCGATGCGATCTCTCTCTCCTGATCGGCGACCTGCTTTCTCAACCTCTCGGTCTCCTCCTCGACCTCTTGCATCTCTCTGGAAAGAAGGTTGACGTTTTCTTGATCGGAGCGTTTCTTCTCCAGTATAGAGGCGTGTTCCTTAGAATACTGCTCCTGCTTTTCATATAAAGTCGATAGTCTTAGCTTCGAATCCACGATGCTATCCTGGAGCTCTTCAAGAACCTTCTTCTGTCTCTTCAATTCTTCTGACTCGGCCTCAACGCTCTCTTCTAGTCTCGCCTTCTCTATTTTCAGGGCAGATTGCTCGTTGACCAGAGACTCCTTCTTGAGATGACTTTCCTGTAATCTGCGTGAGTACTCGGTTTCCAGTTTAACCAGTTCTCCTATTTCATCCTCGACTTCCTGTGTCGATTTCAGAAGTTCGTGGATCATTCGATTTATGGCAGCTCCTTTCGAGGCCAGCTCGTTGAGTTCCTCCTGGAGCACTTTGTAGTAGCCCCTCAGTTCGGTTATATCGTCTTTCAGGCGCAGTATCTCTTTCTCTCTCAAAGCGATGCCCTTTTCCAGCTCGACTTCTCTTTCCAAAAGCTCGGCGATCCTTCTCTTTCTAGAGAGAAGATCCGTTCTAGCTTCGTCGCCGATGAAGCCACCGGTGATCGAGCCACCGCCGCTAACGAGCTGACCATCGATCGAGACCATACGTCCGGAGAAGCCAAGCTCCCTTCTCATCTCGATCGCATCGTCAAGGTTCCTAGTAACCACGGAATTTCCGAAGAGATACGGTGGCAACTTCTCGAAACCCTCCGGTACTTCGATCAATTTGGCTGCGTAGCCTATGAAGCCAGGATGGTTCTCTATCTTCGAGTAACGATTGAAACTGCCCTCGATCATGTCGATCGGCAGGAGAGTGGCCCTTCCGATTTTGTAGGTCTTCAGGAACTCCACTATCCGCTTGGCTGTGATGGCGTCGTCAACGACTATATCCTGCATCCTCGAACCAAGCAGGATCGTTATGGCAGTCTCGAAGGACTGTGAAACATCGACGATGTTGGCGACGACATCTCTCAACCCGTTGAAGCTATCCCGTCTGTTGAATACCTCTCTCACAGTTCTTGAGAAGCCCTGGTACTCATGTTGCTGCTTCTCCAGGAGGGTCCTTTCCATCTGCGAACGCTTGAGTTCATTCTGGTCCTGAGTCAGAGACTCTCTGGCCTTTTCCAGGGACGAATCCAGCTCGGCCATTCTGTCTTTGGCCGCCTTTATATTGGCTTCGACTTCCTTCTGCCTGTCCGAGCTCTCCTTTCCCTGTCTGGCGAGGCTTTCTATCTCCTCTTTTAGAGTTTCAAACCGCTCTCTTTTGGATTGAAGTTGTGTCTGGATCAATCTGAGTCGCTTTGTAGTATCTTCACGGTTGTTTTCGAGACGCTCCAGCTCGTTCTCGATCTTAGACAGCCTTTTCTGAGTTGAATCGAAGCTCTCCTGTAATTTCAGCCACTCTCGCTCGCGCGAGCTATAGTTCTTGACAAGCGAGTCGCGTTTCTCCTCGAGAGATGTAAGCAGTCTCTCCTCTTCATAGACTTGCTGGTTCAGACTGTCGATGATCAGCTTTATCTCGTCTTTTCTCTTCTCCAGTTCATCGATTTCGTTTTTGAGGGAATCGATTCTGGTGGATACTTCTATCAGGCGGTTTTCTCTCTCCCCGAGCCTCCTGGCGTATATTTCTTTCAGCTCCAGCAGGTCGTTCTGTCTTTTTTTGTACTCCTCAAGAAGTTGCGTGAAGCCTTCGATCTCTTTATCTACTTCGGAGAACTCGCTCCTGAGGGTTGACCAGTTGGATTCGGCCTCCACCAGTTTTTTTTGGAGCTCTTTCAACTCTTCTCTAATTCTCTCGAACTCACCCCGATGAGTAAAAAGCGTCTCTTCTTCGATTCTGGCGATATTTCCGAAAAAGAGGCCTTTCAACTCCTTCTCTTTCTGTGTGTATTCCAGGTATTTTTCGGCTCTTTTTGCCTTCAAGTAGAGAGACTTTCTCTGTTTGCCCAGTTCGAAGATAATATCTTCAAGCCTGTTGAGGTTCTCCTCAGTGGAGGCGAGTTTTCCAAGGGCTTCCTTCTTTCTTTCCTTGTAGATCGCCGTTCCGGCCGCCTCTTCGATCAAGGCTCTTAACTCGTAAGGCGAGGCACTTACGACCTTGTCCACCTGGCCCTGGCCAACGATGGAGTAAATATCCATCCCGACTCCGGTTCCCTGGAAGAGTTCCTTTATGTCCTTCAGCCTACCCGGTCTGTCGTTCACTCTGTACTGTGAAAGCCCATCTCTGGAAACCTCGCGGGCTATGGAGAAACTCCCCTCTTGCGATTCGAAGACCAGTCTCACCTCGGCAGAGTTGGAAGGCGGAAACTTCTCCGAACCGTTGAAGATCACGTCCTCCCTGTTGTCAGCCCTGATGTTTTTCATCGACTGCTCGCCGAAAAGCCAGCGTATCGCGTCAACGACGTTGGACTTGCCGCTTCCGTTGGGACCGACCACTGCCGTTATTCCCGCAGATACATCGAATTTCGTGGGCATCGCGAAACTTTTGAATCCCTTTATATAGATCGAGCTAAGTCTGAACATATATACCCCCCAGAAGCCTCTCTCTGATTGAATTCAGATAGCTTTCAACATCGAGGCGGAGACCGTTTTCCCGGAACTGAACTATTATACCCTCGTTTGAGGCAGTAACGATCACGTATCTCCTGTGCCCGGTGAAATCGCCCTTGTGAGATTTGTCCAGAGCGATGTGATCGCTCCCACCCAATCTATAGTGTTCGCGGAGTACTTCGAGCATAAGCCTGTTTCTAACAAGTTCACCCAGTGCCGGATGGTAAGGGCCTGCCACCACGTTCTTAATTTCGTTTCCATAGAGGCACACACCTATCCTGTTAACGACAACACCTGCCCCGTTGATTATCAGGTACATCTTCCAAAGTATTTCGAGCGATTCTTCCAGACCGGGTGGCGAGAAGAGTCCCCGGACGAAGTCCTGTGCGAGCAGCGAGTCTTTCAGAATAACCAGCGGATGGAGTCTCACGCTGACTGCACCTGTACGGACAGCTTCCAGAGAGGAGATCAGATCCTTGGCGTGATTGTCTCCGGGCAGACCGGTCATTAGGTGAAGACCGAAGGGTATGGAGAAATCTTTTAGAACTTTAGTTGCCGAATAGATCTCTTTCACACCGTGGTCACGGTTGCTCAGTTTCAGAACCAGGGGATCGAAAGACTGCACTCCCAATTCGACCAGACTGATCGGATAATTTCGCAGAAGAAGGGCTTTTTCCCGGTTGAACTGCCCCGGTGAGGTAGAGAAGCGTATCCCTTTTATCACCTTTCTTTCAAAAAGTTCCAGACCTATATCCAGGTATATCTTCTGCCTTTTGGAACCGGTGAACGTCCCGCCATAGAAAGCTAGCTCCACGTTGTTCTTGTCAACAAAATACAAGAGATACCTCTGTACGGTCGAAAGGATCTCTTCTCTGACAGGGAGTTTCTTCAGACCAGTGGCCGAATATTCATTGCAAAAAGTACAGTGGCTTTCGCAGCCCTCGTGGGGTAGAAAAACTGGAATAATGTTCATGTAAGTATTATAACCGACCCGGAGAATTGGGGGAAAGAAGACATTTCAACAAATCTTAATGAAAAGACTTTCTATGTTACCTTACAGATGGTAGAATCTTTCAAACGCGGAGGTACTGACATGGGTAGGATCATAACGAAATTTGAGAAGTTCATACTCAATAATAATAACTGGCCGGGATCGGTCGGTTAATCTCTGCGTACTGAGTAATTTAGAAGATTAAAAGGCCGATGGATTTCCATCGGCCTTATTTTTTAAAAGGGGTTGAAAATATGGAGAGAACGGAAAAACTCAGCGACAGGATAATGGAGCACCTCAGGGACCCGTTCGTTAGGGCGGCTGTTACAGTCAAATCTAAGGTTATTGCAGAATCGGGAAATTTCTTGCGGGGAAAGGGATTTGTCGAGCTGCTTCCAACGATAATTTCGCCGGTCACGGACCCTCTCAACCACGAAGTCCACAACGCCAAGTTCCGATACTACGATCAGGAATATAAACTGATGCAGTCGATGATTTTCCACAAGCAATTAGCCTGTACGGCCTTCGACAGGATCTTCATCATCTCGCCAAACGTACGACTCGAAACATCTGAAAAGGCTTCCTCGGGCAGACACCTCTTCGAGTTCACACAGATAGATCTTGAAATGCGCGACAGCAGGAGGGAAGATGTTATGGAAGTCATGGAAGGACTGATCGTTAACGTCATCACTTCCGTGAAGAGAGATTGCGGCCAGGCGCTGGATTATCTGGGATCCGACCCGGCCGTGCCTTCCCGCCCCTTCCCAAAGGTGAAGTATCTGGATGCCTACGACCAGTACGGAAAGGATTTCGAAACGATTCTCTCAAAGAGCTTTACCGAACCTTTCTGGCTTATAGATATTCCCATCTGGGAGAGAGAGTTTTATGATCGGCTTTCAGATGACGGCAAAACCCTCGTGGATATGGATCTTATTCTCCCTCTTGGCTTTGGCGAGGCTCTATCGGGCGGTGAAAGGGAGTGGGAGTACCGGAGAATCGTGAAGCGGATGGAGTTCAAGGGGAGCGACCCTAAAGAGCTGTCCTGGTACATGGAGATCGCAGAAGACGGCAACCTGGTACCGACGGCCGGCTGTGGTTTCGGAGTGGAGAGGTTGACGAGATATCTCTGCTCTCTGGATCACGTTGCGAAAACCAGACTATTCCCCAAAGTTCCCGGTCAGAGCTGCATATGAGAAAACTCCCCCGAAATTTCGGGGGAGTCCTGGCTCCAGCGGAGGGACTCGAACCCCCAACCGTCCGGTTAACAGCCGGATGCTCTGCCATTGAGCCACGCTGGAACACATTGATTATTGTAACTCGAAACTTTCTTTATTTCAAGTAGGTAGAGTTGTTTTTTCTCTCCCACCGTTGCAGCTGACGGCTCTGGTTGCAAGCAGCGGCGTACCTTCTCCATCGATGTCTTCGACTACTGTATCGCCGACTGCCACGGGGGCAGCTATCGACAGGTTCTTTATCTCTTTCATTATCTCCTTGATACGTGCTCTGTCGATCGGTCTGGGTGTCTTCACAGAGACCAGAGGTAATGTACCGTTGGATACCCCAATACTGGTTGTCAGAATTCTTTTGGGCATCATCAACTCGTTGCGGGCGTACTCCTCACCACGGGCACAGCGGTTGCCTTCTATTGTGTATTGAACTCCCTCTTTTCTGACGGATACTTTGCACCCTACTGGGCATATCACGCACGTTATGTGACCTTCCATCACTGCACCTCTACTGTGAGTTTGCCGTAATTCATCAGCGGTTGTAGTTTGTCTCTGTTCACTACCAGCTGTATCATCTCGCTGGGTACTCCGTACGAGAACTTCTTTTCGATCTTTAGTTCCTTCAGGACCACTACGCCTTTTTCCATCGGTTTTCTCAGTCTTATGTATAGTCTCAAATGCTCCTCCATATCGACGATTCCCGGGACCAGAACGCTTATGTTCTTTCCCCGGAAGACCGGCACTCTATCTCCTGAAGTATTAACTCCCCTGGAGAATAGTGCGGCGTGACGACCTGCAATCCAGCCTTCAGCGGCTACATAATCCACCAGATCGAAGATGGCGACATTGTTTCCGGCCGCGAAGACTCCTTCTGTGCTGCTTTCACAGGTGTTTGAAACGAGGAAGCCCCTGTTCATCGGATCGACTTCAAGGTTGTCGCTGAAATCTTCTACCTGCGGTAGAAGGCCGGCCGAAAGAATAAGTGCATCTACGTCGATGGTTCTGGAAGTACCCGGAACTGGCGTAAAGTTCTCGTCGACCTTCGAGATCTCCACACTTCTCAGTCTTCCGTCGCCACTGATTCCCGTAACCGTGGTAGAGAGATGGAGCGGTATATCGAAGTCTTCCAAACACTGTACTATGTTTCTAGTCAGTCCTCCTGGGTAAGACATTCTTTCTAGAACGCTTACTACCTCAACTCCCTCCAGAGTGAGGCGTCGCGCCATAATAAGTCCGATGTCTCCGGAGCCCAGAATCATAGCTTTTCTGGCCGGTATTCGATTTTCAAGGTTTACGTATCTCTGCGCAACTCCGGCCGGCATGACGCCGGCCGGCCTGTCGCCCGGAATTAGAAGCGATCCGAAAGGTCTCTCTCTGGCGCCGGTGGAGATAACCAGAGCTCCGGCCTGTATTTCGTAGGCACCGTCTGGAGAAAGTACCTGTGCGACTCTCTTTCGAACGTCGATATCGCGTACGTACGACTGGCTGATGATTTTTACGTTTTCCATGTTCATATCATCGATCAGCCTGGAAGCGAACTCCGGGCCTGTGAGTTCCTGGTGATAGAATTGCAGGCCGAATCCGTTGTGAATGCACTGGTTCAAAACGCCCCCCACACTCGATTCTCTTTCGAGAAGCGTTACATATACACCTTCTTTCGCGGCGCTCAGGGCACAGGCCATACCGGCAGCTCCGCCTCCGATCACGAGAACATCCGTTTTCTCTCTCTTCAGCATCTTTCTCTCACCTTCCCGTCGGTTATCCAGCTTTCAGGAACGTTCTGACGTATCTCGGAGAGATCTTTCCCCAGTTCTCTTGAGAGTATCGAGGCGATCTTCCAGCTGCAAAAACCACCCTGACATCGACCAAAACCGGCCCTGGTTCTAAACTTAACTCCATCTATCGTTCGCGCCCCGTCTCTTATCGACTGAACGATTTCAGCTTCCGAAACTTCGTTGCACTGGCAGATTATCTTTCCGTATAGGGGATCACTTTCGATCAAGCTGGAGATGGCTTCAAATGGGAGTTCCTTTATTCTGGTCTGTTCTTCTATGAAAGGATCGAAGTTTCTCTTCTCCTCAAGTGAAACGCCAATAGAAGGCAGCAGCTCAAGAACGACGTATTCCGCGATCGCGGGAGCAGCCGTCAAGCCTGGCGATCTAATGGCTCCAACGGTTATGAAGTTATCAATCTCACAAGCGGCTTTTATGTAGAAGTCCTTGCCGGAGCTTTCCGGTCTGATACCTGCGAAGGATTTGACGTACCATTGGGGTGAATCGATTCCTGGAATCAGCTCCTTTCCAGATTGCCTGACAGAATACAATCCCTCCGCCGTTGTCTTCAGCTCTTGCGGAGTGAAATCCTGTAGCTCTTCCGAAGTGGGTCCGAGGAGTACGCCACCGTCGATCGTGGGCAGCACCAATCTTCCCTTTCCTGAGGCGGTAGGGAGCGGAAAGACGATTCTTCTGACAAGATCGCTGGCTCTTTTATCCAGGAGAATATACTCGCCCCTTCTCAATTTGACCGGTGGTACCTCAACATCAAAAAGCCGTGCCACCTTTTCGTAGAAGAGGCCGGTTGCGTTTATCACTATATCGATGTTCTTTATTTCTCTGCCGGAAGCCAGACGGAGGCTCTTTATAGAGCCTTCTTCAACCCTGCCGCCGACCACTCCGTCTCCGGTGATAATTTCAGCTCCGTTGCGAGCGGCGTTTATCGAGGCCGCTATGGCTACCATCCATGGCTCGGTGATACCGGCGCTTCCACAGTAAAGGGCGTAGTTGAACACACTCGAGATAGCCGGCTCCAGCTCGTGCAGTTCCTCTCTCCCCACTATTCTCAGATCGCGAACGCCGTTAGCTTGGCCGTTGACCAGTAGCTCTTCCAGTTTTTTCAACTCTTCTTCGTTTCTTGCGACGACGATTGAGCCGATCCTGTTGACTGGAACTTTCAACTCTCTGGCCAACCTATCGTACAGTTCGTTGCCCCTGGCGCACAACCTGCCTCTTAGGCTTGCCGGCGGATCATCGTACCCCCCGTGAATGATGGCCGAATTTGCCTTGGTGATACCCTGGCCCAGATCCTCTCTCTTCTCTATCAGGATTACTTCACCTTCGAATTTACTCAGTTGCCGGGCAATTAGCGTCCCGATAACTCCCCCTCCAATTACCACCGATCTCATCGAAACACCTCCAAAGAAAAACCACGCCACGAAAGCATGGCGTGGTTTTCTCATAAGCTCTACCACGTGTCGATAAAATTATAGCATATAGGACTTTCTCTTTTTGCGCGGCTGGAAGAATGGTCGGAGAAAACCCGGGCTTTTTAAGATGGTAGAATATTGGCAAGGAGGTTAATCCATGCTCAAAGGTATTATTGCCGCTTTATGGGATAGGAAAACCCGGCCGGAGGAGGTAGATCCGCGGACGGTTTTCTTTCTGAACGGAGGCCTCTTCGAAATTCAAGACCGGATAAATGAATTCAAGGCCGCCGGCAAGTCTGTTTTCGTCGATATAGATTTCATATCAGGTCTTTCGGGCGACGAAGACAGTGTTCTCTTTTTAAAGAAATGCGGGATCGATGGTATAATCACCGCCAAAATAAGGATAAGCAAGCAGGCAATCTCTCTGGGAATGAACAGTCTCTTGAGATTCTTCGCCCTGGACTCACGGGCGGTGGACAAGGGAATTCAGCAGATACTCTCCAACGGTGTAAAAAACATAGAAATTCTACCAGGTCTGGTATCGACCAAGGTTGCACCCAGAATACGCGCGATGGTTCCGGATGTGAACCTGGTGGCGGCCGGTCTTATCGATACCAGCGAGGAGTTAGATCTTCTGAAGAAGTATGTTGACGGTGTTTCTACCAGTTCGACAGTTCTATGGAGGTATAAGTGGTGATTATCTGTTTATCCTGGGATCGAGTATGTCCCTCAATCCGTCGCCCAGGATATTGAGACTGAGAACTATCAGAGCTATCACCAAGCCGGGAAAGAGTACTACCCACGGCGCACTCAAAAGGAAGGCCGTGCCCTGTCCCACCATCCCTCCCAGTGTGGGTTCTGGCGGTGGTACTCCAAGACCGAGAAAGCCAAGAGAAGCCTCCGTCAGGAGAGCCGTCGACACGTTGGTAGTGAAGGTCACTATGAGAACCGAAGAGACGTTGGGCAGAATATCCGTTAACATTATAGAAAGGCTCTTCTTTCCGAGAGCCCTCGAAGCCTTTACGTAGAGACTCTCCCTCAGGGAGAGTGCAGCCCCTCTCACGGTTCTTGCGAAGATGGGAACGTAAACCAGCCCTATGGCGAATACTAGATTCACCATGTTCGATCCGAAGAGAGCAATTATGAAGAGTGCCAGTATCAAGGAGGGAAAGGCGAAGAAGCTGTCCATTATCCTCATTATCACCAGGTCTGTGGCACCGCTGAGATAGCCTGATATCAAGCCCAGCATGGTACCGATGAGGGCAGATATTGCAATCGCGCTGGAGGCGATTATCATACTCTTTTGCACCCCGAACATGGCTCTGGAAAAGACATCTCTTCCGAACTGGTCTCCGCCGAAAAGGTGCTTCCACGAAGGCCAGCTCATGAAGGCTTCGACGTCCATTTTGTAGGGATCGTAAGGAGCGAAGAGTCCGGGGAAGAGCGTTATCAGAACTACAACCAACAGCAACAACAGACTGATAACGTACAGAGGGTTTCTGGCTAGTCTACGTAAAATCTTCAGCACTGCTCCACCACCTAACGCAGTTCGACTCTGGGGTCGATTACTGTGTATAGGATATCTACAAGGATATTGAGCAGCACTATCAAAACACCTATGAATAGCACTATTCCCTGTACCACGGGGTAGTCTCGCTCGTTGACCACCTGCAGCAGAAGCCTTCCCATTCCGGGAAGGGCGAACATGTTTTCTATCACGATCGTTCCCCCAAGGAGATAACCCAGCTGTATCCCCGATAAAGTGACTACCGGGATCAGGGCGTTCTTGAGCACATGTTTCATTATCAGGTTTCTGGAATTGACTCCCTTGGCCCTGGCCGTTCTTACGTAATCCTGGGTAAGAATATCGAGCATCGAGGTTCTGGTCATTCTCAGGATCTGCGCCGATACCATCAATCCGAGTGTAAGAGAGGGCAACAACATAACCTGGAGATTATCGATCAGATTGCTCGACATACTCACGTAGCCGAAGAGATTGAAGTTCTCGAAAACTCCCGAGAAGAGAACTATGAGAATCGCCCCCACCCAGAAGGATGGGGACGAAAGACCAATCAGCCCTATTACCCTTACTACATTGTCGATGAACGAGTTCCTCTTAACCGCCGAGATTATTCCCAGAGGTATCCCGATAACTAGAGCGAAGAAGAGCGAAAAAACGGCCAGTTCCAGAGTCACGGGGAATCTCTCGCCCAGGAGTTCGGTTACGCTCTTGCCTGTTCTCAAAGAGGTCCCGAGGTTGAAAGTGAAAAGATTCTTCACCCAGATTCCGTACTGTACTATCAGGGGCTTATCGAGACCGTACTCTCTGTAGAGCTCCTCTATCTGGTCCTGGGTCAGATAGTTCTGTGTCCCTAACATTATATCTACTACATCTCCAGGAACAAGGTGTATGGCCAGGAAGACCATGAAAGTAACCAGCAGTACAGTCGGGACGGCAGACAGTAACCTTCTTATAATGTAGCCGAACTCCATTTACGCCCCCTTATTTCTTGGAAGTCTCTCTAAGGAAAATAAGGCTTTCATTCGCCAGAGACCTGAACCCTTCTACGCTGTTGTTGGTTGCGAAGAGCGTATTGGCCGAGTACAGGAAGATAATCGGAGATTCTGTAACCAGAATCTTTTGCAACTGGTTGTATATTTTCTGCCTTTCGTTTATGTCGGCCTCGCTTCTTCCCCTGTCGAGCAGGGCGTCAACCTCGGGGTTGCTATAGAGGAAGACGTTCGTAGAACCACCTGTGTGGAAAGTTCTGTTGAACTGTATGTCGGGATCGATAGAACCACTGTTGAGTGAAATGAAGGAGTCGAAGTCGCTCTCTCTCCATTTGCTTATAAATATACCCCACTCCACAAGGTTTATCTTAGCTCTGACACCGACCTCTGCAAGCTGCGCCTGAATGACCTGGGCAACTTTGTCGAAACTGTATCTCTGGGAGGCCACTATCTCGAACTCAAAACCGTTAGGATATCCGGCTTCGGTTAGGAGCTCTCTAGCCTTTGCGGGGTTGTATGTGTATTCACTGAATTGAGAGGGTTTCATCGCCCAGAACTCCAATTCGGGATTGAGCGGACCGGTCACCGCACCCTCGTCGAAGGCGACGAGTTTGACGATCATTTCTCTATTGATAGCGTAATTCAGGGCATTTCTCACCTTGGGGTTGCTGAGCGGCCCCCTCGTGGTGTTTATTCCCAGAAGGTAATAGCTGAGCACCGCATTTCTGTGGATCTTGAATCTGTCTGTCGGTAGTTGATTCAAGCTGAGCGGCTCGTTTATTCTTGCCAGATCAACGTCACCGTTTCTCAGTGCCGAAACCCTGGTCACCTCTTCGGGCATGATCATCATTTTGATCTCGTCCAGGTAAGGAAGGCCCTCGATGAAATACTCCGTGTTTCTCTTGAGAGTTATGTAGTTGCCCGCTACATAATCGGCAAGTTCGAAGGGTCCTGTTCCGTTGGCCGAGAGCTGGAGATTGGCTCCCGATTCCACAAACTTCTTGGAGAGGATTGAGCTGTTGACACCGGCGAAGTTCGGCAAAAGCGAGGCGGCCATTGGGATGGTGAGCTTGAACTCGATCTTGTTACCGTCAACGACCTTTATCGAACTGACTTCCTTGTAGTAGGTCGCGGCCGGGGCCTTGGTGTCGGGGTTCATTAGCCTTTCAAACGTGAAAATCACGTCCTCCGAGGTTAATGGATCTCCGCTATGGAATTTCACACCATCTCTCAGCTTGAAGAGAATAGTGTACGGATCAACCACTTCGAAGCTTTCGGCAAGATTTGGTACCAGGTTCATACTTTCATCGTACCTCAACAGACCGTCATAAACGTTTTCCAGCACCCTGTGCGAAGCGAAAGCCGTGACCAGTGTAGGATCGAGGCCAACCGGTTCGGTTTCGATGGCCATCACCAGCTTCCCAGGGGAGCCTGCTAATAACGTAACAGCTAACAAAGCCAGAACCAAAATCTGAAAGAACCTTTTCATACAGCCACCTCCTTGTAGTAGCGCACTCAATTGTATTCATTCAGAAGCACTGGGTTACCTGCCGATAGAACGTCGTATATTAGCAGTCTGTTTCCCGCCCTTACGGCGAGAAGTCTTCCCGAAATCCTTATCTCCTCGACCTGCGAAATCTCTATATCCCTCAAAATCACAGGTTGGGACGGACTGGAAATGTCTATTATCGAGACCCCTTTGTCCGTTATGGCATAGATAATGTTGTTCGATACAAAGAGCTTCAAGACTATGTAGTATTTCCCTAAATTGCTCCTGACAGACCGGGAAAGGTCTATCATTTTAAGTCCGCCGTCTATACCAGCCTCTCCAGAGAAGACCAGGTCCTGAACGGCCACGACAGATCTGGCGTAACCGTTGAGAGAGACTGTGAACCTCGAGGAGACATCCCCGTACGAAGAGCCACTCCTCTCGAGCACCTTTATCCCGGAAAGCGCATCGGCGAGATAGATCCTTGAAAGATCCTCGCTGACAAACATATCGACCGGCGTTGTCCAGTCTCTGAAGACGCTTTCGCTCCTGATCGGTATCCCTCTGTTGTCGAGCGAGATTCTGAGAACCACCGCGGCGCTCTTGGTATCCAGCAGCCAGAGATAACCGCCGGCCAGTACGAGTGTCTCGGGACTGGTTCCCGTGTTCAGACTCGAAACCGTCTCGATGGTGGTTCCGCTGACCCTCAGTGTCACGAGTCTTCCGGTGTCATCAACCATATAGATCAGATCGCCGTTGGTGACCGGGGAAACCTTTCCCTGGTACTGGTAGGGGTTCCTGATCACGCTAACTGTACCGGATGTATTATCCATAGAGATAACATTCAACGTACCGTTAACGTACACAGCCACCGTAGTGGAATCGGAAACCTGAACAGGCCTGCTCTCGGTGGAGAACTGCCAGAGCGGCGATGAGGAGACCAGATTTCCACCCTCCCAAAGTTCAACCCTCCAGAAGTAAGTGGTTTCCATCTCCAGCTCGCCCGTGTAAGCGAAGGAGCTGGAGGCCGAGGTTCCGACCATCGGCAGGAACGATCTCGAAGTACCGAGATAGATCCTGAACTCACCACCGGTCGTTCCCTGCGTTCGCCAGGAGAGGACCGGTTTAATGCCTATCCCTTCACTCCCGTTCGATGGAGACGGAGTGTCGATAGTCACGGCTCTCTGGGTCGTTGTGAAACGCCTCAGAGGAGAATCGAGCGTTATCCTGCCGTCGCTCACTCTGATATACCAGCCATAGCTGTTGCCCGGCTCAAGGTTGGTCACCGTGAAGGAATTAGAGGTTATACTCTCGCTTACAAGGAGCATATCGTTGTTTTTCCCAAAGTACAGAGAGAAACTTAAACGGTCGCCATCTTCGTCGCTGGCCGACCATCTCAATTCGACGGAACTCTGATCGACTACTGCACCCTCTTGCGGTGACGTGAGAGCTATAAGCGGCGGGTTGTTTGTAATTTCTGACGGAACTTCGAACCTTCTTATCTCGCTTCTGGAAGTATTTCCACTCACGTCTGTGAGCTGTACGTACCACTCGTACAACTTTCCTCCACCGAGTCTTCCGATGGTATAGGACCTAGAGTTAGGACCGATTATTATGGGAGAGAGATTGCCGATCTCTCCGAATAAGAGCTCGGTACGCGAGATGTTGTTCTGTGGGCCCTGAACCTCCCAGTTCAGCGTAACCCCCGAAGAATCCACTATCGCGTTGTTCTGTGGAGACAGCAGTGTTACGCTGTTACCCGAACCATTAACGAATCCAATTGGCGAACCGGCATATTCACGATCTCCATCGATAACGGATACGGCCCAATAGTATTGCTTCCCTGTTTCAAAAGTTATTTCCGGTCTGTAATTGGCCTCCGTCGTTCTGGCCCTAACCAGTGGATTGAACCCTTCGTCGTACAACCTAAATATGTAACCTTCACCGGCGCCTACGTGCGACCATTCGAAGTTTCTCTCGCCAGAGTAAAGGCCACCGCTTGTGGGATAGATATATGTGATCGGCGAGTATCTGCCTTTGAAAGCGATCGAGGCCCTTCCCTCTTTGCCTCCGGGGTCGGTGGCTACAACAGTCAGGGTATAATCCCTACCTTCCTCGATCCGCTCAACTCTGTAAGAGAGCAGATTGTTTCCACTCGCCACGGGGGTTGCGCTCTCTTTGCCTGTTTCGCTCAAGAAGACAGATACGGAGAGACTTTCTCCCTCGGGATCGTCGAGCTCCCAGGTGAATTGTAAAGGAGCGGCTACGCCTTCCAGGAGTGTGCCAGACGGTAAGGTGAAGGCTACGGTGGGGGATTGATTGCCGGTCGTAAAGGTCCACTCCGGCCCTTTGTTTTTCTTTCCGCCGTCGTCGATGATTTCTACCCACCATCTGTATTCGCGGCCAGATAACAGTCCATCCACCACCACCGAGTTCGAGCTGGTGTTCAGAACCTTCTCTTCACCGCCACTTATTTTAAAGTGAACGATCGAACTGGCTACAACACCGTCACTATCGCTGGCATCCCAGACAAGAGCGAGCCTTTCGGTTGAAACGTCGGTGGCACCGTTCACAGGCGACCTCGCGGTCGGAACCTCTGGCGGGTTGTTGAAAGTCTTGAAGGTTCTAACTTCACCCGTTCTAACTTCTTCGCCGATCAGTAGATCGACACTCCAGTAATACCGCGAATTGCTCTGGAACTCCTGATTGACTTTCAGTGCCTTCTCCTTCACTGTTCTCTGGATCACTATCTCTTCCATTTTCGGGTCTCTCGAAAGTGTGAATCGGTACTGGGCGTTTTCCGGCTCCTGATCTATCTTCCAGGTGAACTCGGCGTTTCTGAGTGGCAACTCCAAAGCTTCCTGTTCCGGCAAGAGCAGGGTAACGACTTCGAGGGATTTCTTGCCAGTCGTAAAGACTCTTTCGGAGCTTCTGGCGAATGCTCCCTTGTCGTCGCTCGCTATAACGTACCATCTATACTCCCTCTCCTCCTGGAGATCTCTGACGGTAAACCTTTCAACTTCGATGTTTTCGAATACCTGTCTCTGTCCAGGCGAATTGATGTGCAATTGGTACTTGAGTCTGTCGCCGTCGCTGTCGCTACCCGACCATTCGAAGGTCACTGCCGTAGGCTCAACCAGACCTTCGGTCTCGGGTCTGGAAAGTACTACGGAAGGGGCACGGTTGCCGGGAGTAAGAAGTATCTCCTTCTCTGCCTGTGCGCCCCGTCCATCTTTCGAAACTACCTTGAGCGTGTACTGTTTTCCGATGTTAAGACCTGAGAGGAAGACGGAGGTCATCTTTCCCGACGCGATCCTCACAGGTGTTTCGTTGACTTCTCCGAAGAAAACTTCGCTGGTTATTTCGTCACCATCTCTGTCAATGGCCGTCCAGCTCACGGGAACACTGGTAGATGATGTGGTTAAATCGGGGTACTGAATATCGATCACCGGTGGCCTGTTGGCAGTGGTGAACGTCCACTGGTCGCTTCTCTTTTCCTTTCCAGATGCGTCTCTTACAACTACATACCAGCTGTAGGATGTATGACCTTTGATTGAAGGAACAACTATCTCTGTCTTGTTGGAGGTGCCTGCCAGCGAGGCCCTGGACTGTCCTTCGGCAATATATATATCGAAGAAGAGCCCGTCCGGGTAGTAATCGAGAGGGAGAGAGGTCTTCCAGGAGAGCGTCGCTATATCGGCGTCAAAACCCGTCATGCCGTTTACTGGCATACCGGGCGATAGGGCCGGAAGTTCTGCGCGTATCTGGGTCGTGAAAGAGTCGGTCTTGGACACAGACTCGCCACTGTAAGGATCCTTCGCGACGACTTTCCAGTAGTACCTGGTTGAGTAATCGAGTTTTTTGAGGGTGGAAATATCTATCTCTGTATCTCTAGTTCCTTTTAAAAGAAGATCTCTATCGTCCAGCCTTGGTTCTCGCCCGAAGTAAACATCGTAGATCAGCTCGTCGTTATCGAGATCGGAGGCCTCCCACTTGAGAACTAGATCCCTCAAGGCCACGTTGGCAGAATTCTGACTGGGTGGAATCAGCACCGGTTTTTCCGGATAATGGTTCATTAGGACGAAGGTCCATACTTCGCTCTCGGCCGATTTTCCCTTCTGGTTGTAAACACGGACCTTCCACCAGTACTGGGAGTGCGGTTCTACCGGATAGCGGAAAACGAAGGAAAAGATTCCTTCGGACTGTGAAGTTAGAGTACCCTCTATATCCTGGGCAAGCTTAATGAGGCCGTTACGGTCCTCTCCGGCGAACACTTCAGCCATCAAACCCTGCCTGGGCCTCTCGTAAACGGCTTCCCATTTCAATTCTATGAACTGCTCTGCCAGAACCCTTTCCCCGTTTCTAGGAATTGGTGAAACATTCGTGATCAATATTCTAGGTTCGGGAGCTGGCCACAGAAAAAATACCGCCACGACGGCAGCCACTACGACAAACAGAATGGTAATTATGATCGGCACTATAGATGAGCCCCTGAGATACACCACTGAATCCCTCCTCAGATACCCGGACCGTTGAACTCATTGGAAAAACCTTCCAACATGATTTTACACATCAAAAAAAGTTCCGCTTCTGGCTGTCTTCTCCACAAGGCGAACCGTGCTCAGTTTCTTTATATGTTTGGACTGCACCAGAAATTCGTCCCCGATCATTTCTATGGTAATATACCCCAATTCGACTCTTCTGGCAAAACCGTTGCCCGGGTTGTCATCTATCAATTCAACGACCGGCTTCCACGTCCCGGTGTTGGCATAGAATTTTTCCTCTCCGTTGTTAGATACCATGCGAAGCACATGTCGATGATTATGACCCATTATTACACCTTTCAGTTCACCTGGAACTATCGCTGGAGAGCCATTACCGTATGCGGCGAAGTAGTCGTTGTTCATGGCTTTTCTGAATCCCTTCATACCTTCCGCGCCCAACATTCTACGGGCCTGCCTGTACAGGTTGTCGGTCTTTCTGAATTTGCGTGTTGCCATGACCATTCTTACCATGAAATCGCCCAGTTTCATGCCACCGTAACGGTTAATGAAAAGTCCTGCCAGGATCTTCAATACCGGCCAGTTTCTGTCTATCCAGACTTTTGCGAAGGGTGTTTTTAGAAGTTTCACGAAGTTTTTAGACCACTCTTCCTGAAGATCGACGTTTATATCGAATGTTCTTCTTATATAATCGAACCACTGGAAAACATCAAGCGTCGGGTGTATGTTCTGGTAGTCCCTGACTGACTGCTCCGGCAGTTCGGCCCTCATGAGCAGGTGATCGAAATTCTCCATCATGAAGCGTGCCATGAAATCACCGAACGGTTGCTCCAACTGACCGGTTTTCCTGTTTAGGAAGAAGCGGTTGACGATATCGTACTGATTTCCGTGAATGGCAAGCGTTTTGAACTGTCTGTCGAGATAGTACGGCACGATCTTCACCTTGTCGTTTCCACCGAGGATTTGTCGCACTCTATCGCAGAGTTCCTCTTTGAACAGGAGAAAAGAGTCGTGATTTCCGACTATGTAAATAAGATCTCCGGTCTTGCTGAACTCCCTGAAAACTTTGAAGACATCTCTGTGTCGTTCCTCTATCCTGTCGATCAACGAGACGTCTAGACTGTCCAGGAGCTCTTTGTAGGAGACCATACCCTTCTCCTTTACTTTTTCCGAGGTCAGAAGCTCCAGTCCGTCTCCAACTATGACTATTTCGTTGAAACCCTTTTTATTTGAACTCTCAATGAGCTCGATGAGGTCTTCGTCAAACTTGAAATCGTCTTTGAGTGTACCGTCGCCAATATGAAGATCACTCAGATATAGCTTTTTCATCGATTCCTCCCCATCATCCATATTACTCTATATTACCGGGGTTTTTTCAATATTCTGTGAAAATGTGGATTCAAATAATGCCAGAAAAGTGAGAGAATACTAAAGATGAGCCTCTATTATTTTATAGACCTTTTTTGTGCACTGGCGTTCTTTTGGCTCGGACCTTTGGAATTTTTTACAGGACTGGGTTTGAGCCTCTTTATAAGTTTCTCGATGCGCGGTTATGAGGGAATGGTCCTGTCTGATAAAAGAAGACAGAGGTCTTCCACCCTCGGTTCCGCCGCATTGATTTGTCTCTTTCTTCTCTTGCTTCTACTGATCCGCCGGTTGTCGATTCTCTCGGTTATGCCGGCGACCTCAACGGTTTTCTTCAGACACGCGGTGTTGTTCAGGTTCGGCCGTTTCAACTTTGATGAGTCGCAATTGATGGAAATAGAAGGTCTTTCACTGGAAGAGATTCGGGCTTATGACAGATTAAAAAGGCTTCTAGATGTTTTAGTCGGAGGCCTTTTCTTTATTATCTTTTCACCCCTTTTAATCCTCATTACCCTGATCTCGCTAATTACCGGCGGCCGGCAGGTTTTCATCAGTCAGGATCGCGTCGGAAAGAACGGTTCACTTTTCAAGATGTACAAATTCAGGACTTACGGCACCAGAGACGGTCGCAATGAAATAACCGTTCTGGGGCGCGTATTGAGACCGCTTCGGCTCGATGAACTACCCCAGATAGTAAACATAATCAAGGGTGATATGAGCCTTGTTGGTCCCAGACCGGAACTACCGTCCTTTCACAAGCTGGGAAGCGACAATATACCCGGCTACTCTCTCAGATTGCTGGTGAGACCGGGGTTGACTGGCTGGGCGCAAATCAACTACAAATACACTGTAACAGTCGAGGAATACAGAATCAAGACGGCCTACGACCTTTACTACGTAGCGAGAAGATCTTTCTATCTCGACCTGAAATGCCTCTTGAAGACTCCCTATGCTCTAGCAGTGACAGTTTTCGAAAGAGAAAACGGCCAGTAAAAAGGGGAGCCTCACCGGCTCCCCTCATTATATCTGGCAGATCTTTCAACCCTTAGATACTTCTTCCAATTCCTTCTTTCTCTCTATTACGCTCTTCTGGTTGTTCTTATAGTGAGTGTGGAGAAGTTCGTGAGAGAGGTGACCGAGAGGTTTGCCGAGATAATCTTCGTATATCTTGGTTATGGCAGGGTTCTCGTGAGACTTTCGGATCTTCGAGTCTCTATCGATGTTGTAGATCGCCTCCATTCTCTTCTGAAGATAACCGGGCTTACTGGATTTCGGCTGACCGCCCCCGCCTATACAACCGCCGGGACAGGCCATGACTTCTACGAAGTGGTAGAACTTCTCTCCCGAGCGTATTTTTTCCATCAGCTGAACAACGTTACTTCCACCGTGAACCACGGCGACTTTCACTTTGGTACCCTTCATATCGATCTCAGTCTCTTTGACTCCATCAAAACCTCTGGCAAATTCGAAGTCGAGTTTTGGAAGCTCCTCGCCGGTGTATAGTTCATAAGCAGTTCTCAGGGCCGCTTCCATGACTCCTCCGGTTGCTCCGAAGATGGCGGCGGCTCCTGTGGAGATTCCCAGAGGTGCATCGTATGGTTCCTCTTCGAGCGATTCGTAGGGTATCTTGTACATCTTGATCAACTTGGCCAGCTCTCTGGTTACAATAACGGCGTCGGTTGCCTGCATACCCTTTACCGAAAGAGTTTCTCTGCTCTTTTCATCCTTCTTTGCGGTACAGGGCATTATCGAGACCAGATAGATATCTTCGGGTTTCTTGCCGATCTTCTCAGCAAAATATGTCTTGATAAGGGCGCTCATCATTTCCTGTGGAGACTTGGCCGATGAAAGATTCTGGGTGAATTCGGGATAGAGCTTCTCCATCATGTTGACCCAACCAGGGCAACAGGAGGTGAACATTGGGAACTTACCGCCCTCTTTCACCCTTTCCAGGAGTTCCGAACCCTCTTCAATTATAGTGAGGTCGGCCGTAAAATTGGTATCGAAGACATAATCAAAACCCAGTCTTCTCAGCGCTGCGACCATTTTGTCGGTGCTTATCGATCCGGGTAGCTCACCAAACTCTTCGGAAAGTGCCACACGTACAGACGGGGCCGTCTGGGCAACTAGAACCTTGTCGTGTTTGCGAAGAGCGGTGATGACATCTCTGAATTCCATTCTTTCGGTTATCGCGCCGACCGGGCAGGCAACGGAGCACTGTCCGCAATTTATGCAATCTGTAGCGGCGATAGGTGCACCCAGAGCCGGTAGTGGAAGTACGTGGTAGCCCCTGTTGACTGGCGATAGTATCGACAGTCCCTGGAGTTCATCGCAGGCTCTGACGCATCTTCCACAATCTATACACTTGTTCATGTCCCTGAAGAGCGATGGACTGGAAGTGTCGTAAGAGACGTTCCTCAAGGTTTTGGGGAACATGTCCTTCACGTCGTACTGGTATATTAGGTCCTGAAATTCACATCTGCCGTTGACATCGCAGGTCATACACTCGTTCGGGTGATTGGAAAGAAGAAGACCAAGATTAAACCTTACAGCTTTGTTCACTCTCTCGGAGCTGGTTTTGATTTTCATTCCATCCGACACCTGTGTCGCGCAGGCCGGCGAAAGATTTCTCGCTCCCTCGACTTCAACAACACAGACCCTGCACGAACCCACGACCGACAGGGACGGGTGGTAGCAAAGCGTTGGGATGTTTATCCCGGCGTCACGGCAGGCTTCGAGAATACTCTGATTTTCCTTTACCTGATAATCCTTGCCGTTGATGGTGATAGTAACGGGCACCTATAGCACCTCCTTAGAAAATCTTCAACAGATATATAGAACGGAAAAAGATTGTGATTTTTCTATCAAATTGATTCTAGCACAAGCGGTGCACAATATGCCAGATAAAAGGTTAAAATTATTATATCAAAATAAACGAAAGGCCAGACCGAAGCCTTGAAAAAAACAGTATCGTACACAGTGAGCGTTCACAGGTAAACTTTTTATTGAAAGTGCCGGAGCGAAATGGTTGAACCGGACGAACAATCTACGGTCGATTTAGTGTCATAATAATAGAGACTTCTCTTTGGCGTGATGCCAGAGAAGATTATAATGTTGTTGTACAGTTTTCTCTTCTATGGAGGTTGTGCGGTATGAGAAAATGGTTCTTCTGGGCTCTTTTGATGGTAGTAGTGATGGTGGTTTTCGCGATCAGGCTACTGCCAGATATGCTTAACAAGCCACCGGTGTTGAACATTCCCGATCTGATAATCGATGAGGGAGCCGTCCTGACCATCGATTTGCACGATTATTCGAGTGATGAGAAAAAGAGTTTGCTCGTCTTCCAGAAGATCTCCGGACCCGGCGAGATAAAAGGTAATCTATACACGTTTTCTCCAACCTTTCAGCAATCTGGTAAGCATTCGGTGAGCATCACAGCCAGTGACCAGAGCGATCAAATCGCAGAAGAAACTTTCATCATCGAAGTCAGGGAAGTTAACCGTCAGCCGACCTTTGCCTTGCCGTCGCTAACTTTAGGAAAAGGCGAGATGGTTTCCATAAACCTGGATGATTATGCGAAAGATCCAGACCTAGATACTTTGATTTACTCGATAGAAATGGGTGGCGGTCAGATAATTGGCAGCAGTTATACCTATAAACCGTCTTTTTCAAATTCCAGAGAAGAAACTGTCAGTATAAGGGTGTCCGACGGAAGGGGAGGAATTGCAACATCGGTACTCAAACTCTCCGATAGGGATTTCATCGCTTCCATTGATCAACAATCGCAGCGTGCCACCGATACCACAGCGCAGGGGACAGCTGCAACCGGAACGGATACGCAGGTACAGACACCGATAGCCACCAACAATCCGCCGGTGGTATCTGTTCCAGACCAGAGGATGAACCAGGGTGGAACTCTTGCGATAGATCTGAAGGGCTTTGTCATCGACAAAGACAACGATGCGATTACGATAAGGAAAGTATCGGGACCGGGAACGCTGGAGCGAACACTGTACTCATATTCGAGTCCCCCCAACGATAGCGGTCAGAAGGTGGTAGAGCTTGAAGTCTCCGACGGAAAGACCACAGTGCGATCCAGCTTCAAAATTGATGTGATAGCTCAGAACAGGTCGCCAATCGCCGTCGATATTCCCCAGAACTCCGTAGTACAGGGCCAGACTTTTTCACTCAATCTCAACAACTATTTCAGCGACCCCGATGGCGATCCGCTGTCGTACCAGATCCTGAGTGGACCGGGAAACATTCAAAATGGTTTTTTCACTTTCCAATCGCAGACCACAGGCCTCTTCTCAACTACCATCAGGGCTTCCGATGGTAAGGGAGGAACTGTTGACAGAACTGTAACAGTCAATGTTCAGGCTTCCAATAGACCTCCCGTTATCTCGATAACTCCTAGAAGAATCGCCGAAGGAGAAGTCCTGACGATCGACCTTGCGGCCAGTTCTTCAGATCCAGACAACGACAGGTTGAGCTACACCCTTGTATCGGGGCCGGGAACTGTTCAGGGTAGCGTCTATACGCTTAGGACGGACTTCAACTCGGCCGGAAACTACTCGGTGGTTATCAGGGTCGACGATGGAAAGGGAGGTAACACAACTGGCTCCTTTGCCGTAGAAGTCAGGGATGTCAACAGACCACCGTTGCTGGAACTCTCAGGTATAACCGTTCCGGAAGGTTCAACGTATGTAGTCGATCTCTCGAAGGTTTCTTCGGATCCAGACGGCGACGCTCTTACCTACTCTATAGTGCAGGGAATTGGAAGGATAGAGAACAACAATTACATTGTGGAGCCAGACTACGACGACTATGGTTTCTATACAGTGGTGATAAGGGCTTCAGACGGCAAAGGGGGTCAGGTTTCATCTACTTTCGATCTTCTAGTAGCGGACACTAACAGGGCACCACTATTCACGATACCTGATCAGACAACGATGTCCACCAGAACATTGAGGCTGGATCTCAGGGAGTTCAGCAGCGACCCGGATGGAGATTATCTCAGGTACGAACTGGTTTACGGGCCGGGTTTGTTGACCGGAAGCATTTACTCCTTCACTCCCGAGGGACTCGGCACAAGTACGGTCATGTTGAAGGCCAGCGACCTGAAGGGCGGCGAAACGACTACCACATTCACAATTACGGTCAGGTAATTGAGGATTGAAATGAGATATCGATCAAAAAATGCGATTGCGCAAATGGAAAACATACTATAACTTCTTCCTGGTTTGTAATCTCGAAGGGTAAGCATCTATAAAGCCATAGGAAGCGTTAATCGAGTTCCAAGGATGGAATTCAGCTGTTTACGCCCCTAAAGACTCTATTGTATAATGAGGCTGTGTTTTATCAATCACTGCTGAGGAGGAATTTTGAATGAAGTTTTCAGGACTAACGATCGGTGTTCCAAAGGAGATTCTGGCCCGCGAAAAGCGTGTCGCGGTCACTCCGGATGTTGCCAAGAAATTCGTGGATAATGGTGCGAAGTTTCTGATCGAGAGCCACGCTGGAGAAGGTGCCTTCTTTTTTGACGAAGATTACGCCGCTGTCGGAGCCGAGGTAGTATCCAGCGCACAAGAGGTCTATTCGAGGGCCAATCTCATTCTCAAGGTCAAGGAACCGCAGTTCAATAATGATCTGGGGAAGCATGAAGCCGAACTGGTAAAAGAAGGCGGAACGATTGTGGCTTTCCTTCATCCGGCTCATGATGTCAACCACAAGTCTATCAAGATTCTTGCAGAAAGAGGTATCACGAGTTTCACTCTGGACAGCATACCGAGAATTTCGAAGGCTCAGTCTATGGATGCGCTCACTTCTATGAGCACCATCGCGGGCTACAAATCCGTGATCTTCGGTGCCAACCGCATCAAGAAGTTCATACCCATGATGCCGACATCGGCCGGTATGATACCGCCCTCCGAAGTGATCGTCGTCGGTGTAGGAGTTGCCGGTCTTCAGGCTATCGCAACGGCCAAGAGGCTTGGAGCAAAGGTCAAGGCTCTCGATATAAGACCAGAAGCGGCAGCTCAGGCCAAATCTCTGGGTGTCGAAGTAATCCCATTCGATGTTCCTCAAGAACTCGCCATTGGCAAAGGTGGCTATGCAAAGAGGTTGCCTAAAGAGTGGTACGTGAAGGAACGCGAAATTCTCGCCAAACACCTTTCAACATGCGATATCCTGATACTCTCGGCCTTGATACCCGGCGAGGTCGCCCCCACACTGGTTACCAAAGAGATGGTCGATACTATGAAGAAAGGTTCGGTCATAGTAGATATCGCGATCGATCAGGGTGGTAACTGCGAGGTTACGCACGAAGGTGAGGAATACGATTACAACTCCGTATGGACAATCGGAATATTGAACATCCCGGCAACACTTTCCATAGATTCGACCAGAATGTTCTCGAGCAATATCTGGTATTTCGTCGATAATCTCGTAAAAGATGCGAAGATCAATGTCGATATGGACGATCAGATAATTCGTGAGACTCTGGTGACTCGTGGAGGTTCAATTGTTCACCACGGAACGCTTCTGTCGATGGGACTTATAAACGAATAGTCGTAAAGTATCAGGAAGGAGGATTTCTATGCTCGTTGCTTTGCTGATTTTTCTACTCGCCTGTGCAATCCTCGGATACAGGATAATATCGTCGGTGCCTTCGCTGTTGCATACACCCCTTATGTCGGGTATGAATGCACTTTCTGGCATCACGGTTCTGGGTGCCATCGCAGTTTTCGCGACTGTTGATTCCGGGATTGTGCGTTTCTTGAGCGGTACAGCTCTTTTTATGGCCATGATAAACGTTGTGGGAGGTTTCTGGGTGACGGACCGGATGCTGAAAATGTTCAACACCAGCGGCAGGAGAAAGGGCGAATGAGCGTCATAATTATTTCCGCGATCATAATAGTCGGATTCATTGTTCAGATAAGATTGATGCAATCTCCTAAAACCGCCCTGCTTGGAAACCGGATCGGCGCTATCTTCATGGCCGTGGCAGTACTGTACACGATAATCGCATACGGCGGCATAGGAAATCCTTCTTTGTGGCTATGGTTGATAGTCGGGGGCGCGGCCGGAGTGTGGTTAGGACAGATAGTCAAGATGATACAGATGCCTCAGATGGTAGGTGTATTGAACGGTTTCGGAGGTGCAGCCTCCGCTCTGGTGGCCGTCGCGGGAAGCGTTCAGTACCCCGAAAATGCCGTCTGGTATCTCTGGCTGACAGCCTCTTTGGCTTTGGCGGTAGGTATGCTGACTTTCACGGGTAGTCTTGTGGCTGCGATGAAGCTCCAGGGAATGATATCTGGAAGACCGGTTCGTGTCGATAAAAACGGCCAATCGCAGAAGGGACTGCTGATCGCCGGAGCGGCAGTAATTCTCTTTAGTATAATTTTCACCGGCGTATTCAACCTCTGGCTTGTTTTGCTGGCTATCGTATCGGGTATCTACGGAGTGATAATGGCTCTGAGAGTGGGCGGGGCCGATATGCCGGTCGTTATCTCCCTGCTTAACTCCTTCTCGGGAATTGCGGCTTCGATCACAGGTTTCGCCGTGGAAGACCCTCTTCTGGTTGGTGTCGGGGCGATTGTCGGCGTCTCCGGTCTTATACTCACCAGAATAATGTGCAAAGCCATGAACAGAAGTCTTTCGGCCGTTCTCACGGGAATAACGACTGTCATGGCTCAGGCTCGTCAGGAAAGCCCGGTCCGGCCACAGTCTCCATCAATCGATCTACCTAAAGTCGCCGAAAATAAGACTGGACTCTCAGCGGTGGTGGGAAATGCCAGGAGAGTGATAATAGTTCCCGGTTACGGCATGGCGGTGGCGCAGGCTCAGGACAAGGTCAAGGAACTGATAGACAAACTCGAGCAATCGGGAAAAGAGGTCAAGATCGGCATTCACCCGGTTGCCGGGAGAATGCCGGGCCACATGAACGTTTTGCTGGCCGAGGTGGGCATCGACTATGACAAACTGTACGATATGGAGACCATAAATCCGGAATTCGAGAAGACCGACCTGACGATTGTTGTGGGTGCCTGTGATGTGGTCAACCCTTCCGCCAACACGGCCGAGGATACACCGATATACGGAATGCCCATACTGGAAGTTGACAAGTCCAGGCACATAATCGTATGCAATCTAGACGAAAAGCCCGGTTATTCAGGTGTGGAGAACTCTCTCTACTCTATGGAAAATGTGACCACCATCTGGGGTAATGCCTCCGAAACCGTTCCCACCATAACAAGGTTGCTGGAGAAGACTCCAGACGAAGAAGAGAGAGTGGGAAAGGCCGGGTCAAAAGCACTGGAGTCTGTTGTAAAGAGTGCCAAAAGAGTGATAATAGTTCCCGGTTACGGCATGGCAGTGGCGCAGGCTCAGGACAAGGTCAAGGAACTGATAGACAAACTCGAGCAATCGGGAAAAGAGGTCAAGATCGGCATTCACCCGGTTGCCGGGAGAATGCCGGGCCACATGAACGTTTTGCTGGCCGAGGTGGGCATCGACTATGACAAACTGTACGATATGGAGACCATAAATCCGGAATTCGAGAAGACCGACCTGACGATTGTTGTGGGTGCCTGTGATGTGGTCAACCCTTCCGCCAACACGGCCGAGGATACACCGATATACGGAATGCCCATACTGGAAGTTGACAAGTCCAGGCACATAATCGTATGCAATCTAGACGAAAAGCCCGGTTATTCAGGTGTGGAGAACTCTCTCTACTCTATGGAAAATGTGACCACCATCTGGGGCAACGCCTCTGAAACCGTTCCCATCATCACACGGGCCTGTAACTGAAGGCGCTTTCATTTGAATGGAAACAGACGCCACCAGTGGCGTCTGTTTTTTGTTGTGCAACCGACTGTCAATGGGTGGTATGATGGTATTCTATCCAGGGGGTGGAAAAAATGAAGAACGCTGTTTACGCACAATCTGGGGGAGTGACGGCCGTAATCAACGCTTCGGCCTACGGCACAATCGTTGCCGCTTTTGGGAGTCGTGATATCGCTAGGGTCTTTGCGGGCGTCAACGGGATCAAGGGAATACTGAACGAAGAGCTCTTCGACTTGACCGACGAAAAGCGGAGTGAGATAGAAAGAATCCCATACACTCCCGGTGCGGTCTTTGGTTCTTGCAGAACAAAGCTGGAGAAGGACGAAGACTTCGAAAGGCTTTTCAAAGTCTTCGATGCTCACTCGATAGGTTATTTCTTCTACAACGGCGGCAACGATTCTATGGATACGGCTTACAAGATACATAGAAAAGCTATAGAAATGAACTTTCCACTGAGAGTTGTCGGTGTACCCAAGACTGTCGACAACGATTTGCTTCTCACCGATCATTGCCCTGGTTATGGTTCGGCAGCCAAATTCACGGCCATCTCGATACGTGAAGCCACCAGAGACCTGAAATCTATGTACAGCGATTCGACGAAGGTGTTCATAATGGAGTCGATGGGCCGTCATGCAGGATGGTTGGCGGCATCGGCCGCGCTGGCCGGTATAGATCAACTTCAGGGACCGCAAATAATTTTACTTCCGGAGGTGGCCTTCAATCCGGAAACCTTCCTTAGAAGAATCGAAGAGGTTATCAAAACCGATGGATACTGCTCCATAGTTGCTTCCGAGGCCCTCAAGGGGAGCGACGGGAATTATTTGTCCACGGCCGGCTACTACGACGCCTTCGGAAATGTTCAGCTGGGCAAGATCGGCCAGTATCTGGAGAGGCTGGTGAGGGAAAGCTTGAAATGCAAAGTTCATGTTGCGCTTCCAGATTATCTCCAGAGATCTTCAAGGCATATAGCCAGCCTTATAGACTGGCAGGAGGCTGTAGAAGTTGGAGCCTTCGCCGTCAAGGAAGCGGTGCGCGGAAAGAGCGGATTCATGGTTTCCATAGAGCGGACTTGCGACAGACCCTATCTCAAGGAGCTAGAATGCATCGATCTCTCGCAGGTCGCTAACGGAACGAAGTCTCTTCCGGAGAGCTTCATTTCCGAAGATGGTTTCTATGTGAGCGACAGTTTTTTATCGTACGCGCTTCCGTTGATCCAGGGAGAGGCACCGAACCTCTTTCTTCATGGATTGCCTATCTATGAAAACATGGCCAAGATCAAAGTCAGAAAGAAATTGTAAGAAAGTGTCCCCGATCGACCACACTGGAAGATCGGGGATATACCTATACTATGAGATCCGAGAAGAGCTGCAAATACTGGTAGAGATGTCGGGTACTTAGGAAAGCTCTCCGGGCTATCTCATAACCTTTGTTGCCCATTTCCTCGGCCATTAAGGGGTTTTCGAGGATCTTCCCGGTATATTCGATAGCCTCATCGATACTGTTTACCAGGTAACCGTTGACACCGTGATGTACTTGCAGCGGAATACCTCCAACGTTTCCGCCGACAACAGGTGTCCTCTTCCACATCGCCTCGCTCATAGTCAATGCAAAGCCCTCTCTGAGAGATTTTTGGATCACAACATCGCTTAGTCTCTGTGAAGCGTTGACCTCGATATCCCCGATTCCCTGGAAATTCGACAGAACTTTCACATCGTAGTCCATACCAGTGTACCTGAGGAGATCTTCGTAAATCTTCCAGCCTTCTGGATCATCGGAGGCCATGGAACCTATCATGAGTAACTGGAGACCTTCGAATCTCTTTTTTAAACCTCTATAGACATCCACGACTCCCATCGGGTCTTTCCAGGGATCAAACCTGGAGACCTGCGTGATGATGGGTCTGCGTATATCCACACCAAGTTTCTTCACTGCGTTCGTCAATTCAACATCTGAAAGATCTCTGTTTTTGTTGCTGAGTGGATCTATAGAGGGGGCTATTTCGTAGATCTCTCCGATGGCTATCCCCTCTTTTGCGTAACTCTTCAAGGTAAAGATCCCCGCGTTGTACGAGGCAAGGAACGAGTTGAGATATTTCCAGAAGGTCTGGTTGGGAGAGGATGTATCGATATGGCATCTCCAGACGAGTTTAGAATTACCAAAATCCGCGAAGATAGGAAGTCCAACAGGCTGCGGATCGTGTATCACTACGATATCGTACTCACTGGCCTCAATGAAGCGCGCGTTCTCTTTGGCTACACTTTCAAATAGACTGCGGTCTTCCTGCGAAAGAACATCTTCTTTTCCCTGCAAGGCGTTGTGCATACGTTTAGTCAAATCGAAATATTCCGGCGGGGCTTCGACCACTTTCCAATCAACCTCGAGACCGCAATCATTCATGAGAGGAATCAAAGTGTGGAGAAGCTCGGCCACCCCCCCACCAAAAGCCGTGGCGTTTATGTGCAGTATCCGCGCTCCTCTGAGTTGTTCTGAAAGTCTTTCTATATCTTCCAGAACGGAGCTTTCGCTGAACGATACATATTCTTGAAGGTTCTTTTTAACTGTCTTAACTGTTTTCACCGCTTCACCTCTTTAGATTCTTCCTAACAAACATACTGGCCCCTTCCGGGGCCAGTATCCCGAACGCTATTGTATCAGAATCCCCAGACTATTTCAAAGCCGGTTATGTCTTGTAGATCGAGCGCCAGCTCTTCAAGGACGTTCTGGGCGTCTGATGTTCCGGAGAGAATGCGGTGAACTGCCTTGAAGAAGAGGGTGGATACTTCGTTGTATCTGGGAGCCGTCGCTGTAGATGGTCTCGCCACTGCGTTTATAAAGACATCGAAGAGTGATCCGAAGAAGGGATTGGCTTTTATAACTTCATAGTCTGCATAGAGAGCCTGTATAGTCGGGTTCATCGAACCCTCGACGGCTCTGAGCTTCTGAATCTCGTAACCGGCCATGAATAAGGCTAGATCTGCCGCTTCTTTTGGATTTTTACTGTACTTGCTGACTGAAAGTTGCCAACCTCCAAGCGTTGCAGCTCCATTCCCGCTCTTACCAGCCGGAAGCGGTGAAACGTCGAACTTACCGGCGACATTACTGTCGGGGCCTTTGCTAAGACTGTAGCAATAGGGCCAGTTCCTCATGAAAGCTGCGTTTCCCGTTTGCCACACTGCCCTTGCATCTTCCTCGGCGAAGGTCAGAACGCCTGATGGCGATATGGTGCCGATCCAGCCGGCGACTTTTTCGAGTATCTCAATAGCGTTGGCATTGGCTATTGTTATCTTCTTGTCGGGGCTGATAATAGTACCTGCGTCGTTGGATGCCAGCCACTCGAGAGCATCACATGTTAGTCCTTCGTAAGCATTGCCCTGCCAGACAAAGCCCCAGAAGTCGGGGTTGGTTTTTCTTTCGCCTTCCTGAATGATCTTTGCGGCATTCTCAAGTTCATCCCAGGTGGTGGGTGGTTTCAGTCCGTACTTCTCGAGCAGGTCGGTTCTGTAATAGAGTAATCCAGCATCGGTGAACCAGGGAATTGCAACGAGTTTACCATCGACTGTGTTGTTCTCAACTATTGCCGGGAAGTGCATTGAGACTACTTTATCAGCGTTGTATTCATAGAAGTCGATGAAATGTTGTGCCAGATCGCCAGGCCATATTACGTCAACCTGATAGACATCGATCTCAGGGCTCTTCGCTTCGAGAAATTGCAGATAAAGTCCAAGTCTGTCCTGGACCATATCAGGGGTGTCAAGAACCTTGACCGTGATATCGGGATGGATACTCATATAAGCTTCAGCTGCCTGCTTTGTGAGCTCGAGCTCCTGTCCGACCGCTCCGGCCGCCACAGTCAGAACGATCTGTGAAAACGCCACCAATGCTACAAGCACTACCATTAGGGTAAGCAGTAACTTTCTCATAAAAATACCTCCTTAAAAATAGTTTCTAAAGATCTTTTCTAGTTTCACATACAGTGTTTCACTTTCGTTCTAGAATCTTCCGGGATCACCCCCCTGTCTTCCCATCAGACCATGCGCGATTCGAAAACAAGGAATATCTTCAACCTTTCACCGCCCCGGCCGTGAGGCCCTGAACTATCCTTCTCTGGAAGATGAAGACGAGAACAACTATGGGAACGGTGACAACCACAGCACCGGCCATGATTTCACCAAAGGGAACCTGTCTCGAGACGCTTCCGGTAAAGAGCGAGATAGCAACCGGAATAGTTCTCGCTCCGGGTGCTATAGTTGTAAAGGTTAGCGCGAAGATGTATTCGTTCCAGGCAGCAATGAAGGCCAGTAGTCCAGATGTGACCATCGCGGGGGCGGTGAGTGGCAATAAAATCATACGAAATGTCTGGAAGGGAGTAGCTCCATCTACCCATGCCGATTGCATTATCTCCGAAGGCAACTCTTTGAAAAAGGCCGTCAACACCCATGTTGTGAAGGGCAGGGTGAAGATCATGTATGAGAGTATTAGGCTGAGCCGGGTGCTGAGATTTAGCGTTGTGATGACGGCGTAAAGTCCCGACAGAACAGTTATCTGAGGAAACATTGTCAGGGAGAGTATCAGGTACAGGGTGGCCTTTTTCCCTTTGAATCTCAGTTTACCCATGGCATAAGCTGCGAAAGAGCCCACACCAAGTGCCAGTAGTGTTGTGAGTCCGGCCACTATCGTACTGTTCCACAGTGCCCGGACGAAAGTTCCATCCTTGAAGATGGCCACGTAGTTCTGAAGCGTGGGGGAGAATCTTCCCTGACTGTCAACCGGAAGAAAGGTTGCGGGTGTCATCTGTAGCTGAGATTCCGATTTCAATGAGGAGTTGACCGCCCAATAGAAGGGGAAGAGCATATAGAAAAATATAAATATCACGAGTATCCAGAAACCTGTCTTTCCCAGTATCCAGAGAGTTCTCTTATTTCCAGTCATTCCTTATCAACTCCCATGAATCGCATATATATTACCGCGAAGACGGCTATGAAAATGAAGATGATCACCCCTATCGCCGAAGCCAATCCCATATTTCTGTTTCCGATGAGCTGGTAGTAATTGTAGGTGGCCATCGAATACATTCTATTTCCCATTAACACCTGGAAAACATCGAAGGCTCTCAACGCGTCGAGTGTTCTGAATATCAGCGCAACGGCCAGTGTCGGTTTGAGAAGAGGTAGCGTGATAGAAAAGAACTGCCTGAACTTACTGGCACCGTCAACCCTTCCGGCCTCATAGAGCTCCCTGGGTATCAACTGGAGTCCGGCTAGAAGTAGAAGAGCCATAAAGGGCGTCGTCTTCCAGACGTCGACCGCTATCAACGTTGGCATCTGAAGCGCAGGTGAACTGAGGAAGGAGAGGCTTCCATCACCAAGTCCAAGTCTGTTCAGGACCATGTTGAATAGACCGGCTCTGGTCGGCTGTAACATCCACTCCCATATTCTTGCCGAAACCACTGTTATCACGGCCCAGGGAACTAGCATAGTTGCCCTCATCACACCCCTGCCCTTGAAGTTGCTGTTCACAACCAGCGCCACGCCAAGGCCGAGGATTGTTTCCAGGAATACGGATACGACTGTGAATACCAGTGTGTTCCAGATGGCTTTCATGAATTCCGGATCTCTCGCGCCGACTACGTAGCGTTTACCGAAAAAGGAGAACTGGAACCATTCCCTGTATCTCACAGGTGTCCTGGGCAGTACCCTGACGGCCCTTTCGTAAACTGCTTTGCCCGAAGCATCGGTCTGGGGTTGCCCTGTTTCTGTGTCGATTACCGGAGGCATCTCTTGAATCGTCAAACCCAGAAGGCTTTTGTAGTTTTCTATACCTATGAAATCGGGTGCTTCGTCAGTTCCGGAGGCAAAGACCCTGTTGGTGAAACTCGTATAGAAGACCTCGAACAGTGGATAGAAGGCCACGGCCGCAAGAATTACCAATGCCGGTATCAGAAGCCTGTAAGCGGTTCTCTGTTCTTTCTGTGCAAGAGTGAGCTTACTATCTTTTCTGGCCATAAATCCTCCTCAACTTCGTTTGCTGGTTCAGGCAGTTTTTCTACGCACCACGTATGGCAGAAACTTGACCGGTTGAATATAGCCAACCGGTTCTTCGATTCTATTAATAATGAGTTCGGCCGCTTTTCGTCCCATCTCCTCCATCGGTTGCTGGATCGTCGTAAGTCCGGCCCTTTCTGTCCAGCTCTGGTTGTCGTAACCGACCAGGAAGAAGTCCTTTCCAGGTGTCTTCTTAACGGCCGAAGCTGTTTGAAGAACTTCGAGCGCGAAGTTGTCGGCTAGTGCAAATATGCCTGGTCTTTCGTAATTGAGAAGAATGTCGGCTATCCTTTCGTGGGCTGTGTCGAAGAAGAAGGAAGTATATACGGCATGATCCTTTCCGAATCTATAGCCGGCGGCTTCGAGCGTTTTCGAAAAACCTAGCAACCTCTTTTCAAAGTTCTCCGTTGCCAGTACGTTGTTACTCTCCTCAAAAGTAACGGTGAAAAACTCCTTTACACCGTTATCGAGCAGTAATTGGGCAGCGTATTTTCCTCCGAGAAAATTGTCCAGATAGACACAATCGAAATCCTCCGATTGTGATTCCAGAAGCACTATATTCTTCCCAAAATCGATCCTGCGCTTCAGAAGGAACTCCATGTTCATCGTACAGAAAACTGCTCCATCGGAATCTCTGAGAAGTGTGGTGTCGTTGTGCAACCTTTCCAGTCTCCGACCGGAGAAGAGCGGATATATAACCATTTCGTAGTTCATCGCGTCAATCGCGTCGTCGAATGCCTTCATCACACGCCAGTGAAACTCGGTTCTCACTTCAGGCATGAAAAAGAGCACCCTCCTGGTTCGTCCACCCGCCAGTCGTCTGGCGACTGAGCTGGGTTGATAACCAAGCTTGGCTATAGCCCTTGTCACTTTCTCTTTTGTCGAAGGCTTAACAGAACCGCCATTCAATACTCTAGAAACGGTACCGATTCCAACACCTGAAAGCCTCGCAACATCTCTAATAGTTGGTTTTCTCAAGCAAATTCACCCTATACCGTGATGTAATATTGGAAACGATTCCATTATAACAATTGAATTACATATAACCTAAATCCCTATAACTAGCATTTAGGTCAATTATTGGCTATTGGAAGCGATGTGAAAAGAAGAAGGACATTATTCTTTTGATTCGATGGAATATCTTTCGATTGTTTGATATAGCGATCTTTTTCGAAATACGAAGATGGAACTGTCTTTCTGGGTATACACAGATCGATGGGACGAATGGAGGTCCCGGAGATGGAAGTGCTTTTTGGAAAAGCGAGTTTCCAGCAGTGAGGTTGTCTTCTACCCAACCAACGCGCCTATGCCGATAATTCCACTTCCTCCGTGCACGAGAATTCCGGCCGACAGCTCACCCGCAAAAAGCACCTTTGAAAGACCGCTTATCTGTTCTTTCACCCAGGAGACCAGCGTCATGGTTTCGTTGTCGTTGCCGGAATGGTATAGCGCGATGCAAAATATCTTTTTGCCATTAACGGCCGATTTAAGTCTTTCAACCATTTTCTCAACGGCTTTTTTCATTCCTCTGGTTCTTCCTACCTGGGAAAAAACCCCACTTCGGTCGATGGTGACAACGGGTTTAACGTTAAGTATTTGTCCCAGAGCCGCTTCCAGTTTACCGATTCTTCCACTTTCTTTCAAGTATTTCAGGGTGGGAAGTACAAAGAAAACGATATTATCCTTACCGGCGCGCTTTCTGAGATCGGAGGCGATCACTTTCAGAGAATCGCCCCTCTCTTTCATCATAAAGGCCCGATAGACAAGCATGGCGGCTCCACCAGAGAGCGAAAGTGAATCTATACACTCGATGTGAACGTTCGGATTCTCGCTCATGAATTGAGCGGCCATAGTGGCGAAGAGATTGTGTGTACCGCTTAAAGAACCCGAGAGATTTATAACTAGGAGTTCGTTGTAGCCGCGTTCAACCATCGATCGGTAAGATTCCAGTACATCTGTAGGATTTGGTAGGGAAGTGTGGGCAAAATTCCTTTCCAGATGCTGTAGTATTGCTTTCTTTTCGATTTCCTGACCCTCACGATAAGACTTTCCATTCAAAATCACCATGACCGGTACCACAAAAACATCGTCCCGCCTGGCCAGCTCTTCTGGAAGATCCACTACTGAATCACACACAAAACCTATCAAGACGGATCAACCCCTCCCGGATTTGACAAATTGGCGAACCATAGAATCGTTACTGTGGAAACGCATGGTTCAAAAAAATCTTCACTAAAAAGATTATACCCCGTCTCCCGACCGATAGATGAACGATTATCACGGTTTTGGTTTGGAAGAATGAAGGGATCGATAAACAGAAGCTTCCGTTTTGGATTCTCGATGGTACAGATAGTAAAATATACTATTGATACGAAACTATGATGCTTAAAACCATTTTGAGGTGTAAGAAGAGATCCTTTACGTTATGACTTTCGTTACGGGGTTCCAAAGTATTAAACGGGTATGATTTGTGTTTAGAGAGTGATTATCGGGTGAGTTCAATGTGGAGAAGATTGCTTGGAGAACTATCCAGAAGACCTGTTGCTGTTTTTCTTTTGATGGGAACACTGATATTCCTGGGGCTTTTTTCCTGGCAGAAACTGCCGGTCGACCTTCTGCCCAATCTGAACGTTCCCTACGCTCTGATCGTGACTCCGTACATAGGAGCGACACCCGGGGAGGTTGAAAGAGATATCACCGATCCTCTAGAAAGCGCCGTTTCCTTTGCCAGCGGCGTGAAGAGTGTCTCATCGCAATCGCGTGACGGATACTCGATACTTACGGTCGAGTTCGAGGGAGATACCGACATGGCTTTCGCGGTATCAAGATTGAGAGACTACATAGATACGTTTTCCTTCGAGCTTGCAAGCGATGTAGATCCCATAATAGTCGAATTCAATCCCTCGCTTCTACCGGTGTATATACTGGGAATCTCTTCCAGAGAGGCAAAGGATCTCCAGGCTCATACAAACAAACTCATGGGAGCGCTTTCGAGAATCGACGGAGTAGCAAACGTGATGCTCGCCGGTATCCCCGAGCAGCAGGTTGTAGTCACTCTAGATAGAGAGAGAATGGAGGAGCTGGAGATACCGCTGGAGATAGTAAAAACCGTTCTGGAAGAAGGCGTGCGCTATCCCATGGGTTTTCTGGAGAATGACGGCCTGGTGTACACTCTTTCGGTCCGATGCGAGTTCACTTCGCTGGAAGAGCTTTCGAACACGGTGGTGGGATTCAGAGGTATGGGGAGTTCGATATCGGCCCTGACACTGGAGACGGGTCAGGGCTTCCGGCTTGATGGAATCCCTATTCCCGTCAGGTTGAACCAGATAGCCGTTGTGGAGTTGGAAGATCAAGAGATAAGGGGTGCGATCTCCGTTAACGGTCAAAGTGCAGCTGTTCTAACCGTTCAAAAGCAATCGGGAGCCAACACTGTGAATGTCGCCGCCGAAATCTCGGAGATACTTAAAGAGTGGGAGAAATCGGAGACACAATCGGAAGTGATAACGATCAGTGATACGAGCCAATTCACCAACATGGCTATCAACGGGCTTTTTAGGAATCTGCTTATTGGAGCGCTCGTGGCCACCCTGGTGATCTTCGCCTTCTTGAGGAACTTCGTTGCGACTCTAGCCATAGCGGTTTCGATGCCTCTCTCTCTGCTGACTGCGATACTGATACTCTACTTTTCCGGTTTGGGGCTGGACTTGATGACCCTGGGAGGTCTCACCATGGCCGTAGGAATGATAGTTGACAACAGCATAGTCATACTAGAGGCCATATACAGATACCTCGAAGCCAGGAAGAGACCTTATGAGGCGGCTGGCGAAGGCTCCGAAGTTGTTGGTGCTATCTTCGCCTCAACATTGACAACCGTAGCCGTTTTCGTGCCTTTCGCCTTCATAAGCGGTCTAGCCGCTCAGATCTTCAGATATTTTGCGTTTGCACTGGCCTTTTCTCTGGGCGCTTCGCTGTTCATAGCTATAGTCATGATTCCAGCCTTCACAGGATTCATAAGGGTCAGGCGACCCAGGGAAAGCAACTATGTAAGATATAAAGCTTTTTTGAAAAAGTTGCTAGAGCGGAGATTTCTAACCGTGCTGGTATTCATCGCGATATTCGTTATAAGTCTATTCGGCTTCTTTTTAAGGGACACCGAGTTCATACCAAGCTTTGACAACGGCATCGTTACCATTGATATAACACTACCAAAAAACACTGATTATGGTACCACAGTAAAGGCGGCAAAAGAGATAGAAGCCTCTATACTCGGTAATTCGTCCGAACTCGCTTTGAAAACGGTCTATACAATGGCCGGTGTTACCGGGGATATAATAGCTCTCCTGGCAGGTTCGTCGGAGAACACGGCCACTGTCCAGGTCTATCTGAAGGATCTCGGCGAGAGGCGAATTTCCACAGAGGATGCGTTGAGAATTTTATCGAAGATCACAGACGGAATTGTTGAAAAATATAGCGGAGAGATCAGCATCGGCACGAGCGGTCTGGAACTAGAGGCCGTCTTCGGCAGAGACATAGAAATAGCCGTATTCGATGGCGATCTTGATAGTATGAAGGCCAGGATCGAAGCTTTTGCCATCGAGCTTGCTGGCTTGGAGGGTGTCGAGAATATACAGACCAGTTTCGATAACAGACAGGATGTACTCGAGTTGACTATAGACAGGAGCAAGGCCACACTTGCCGGCCTTTACCACTTACAGGTTCTGGCGGCCATTCAGCCCTACACGATAGGTATTGACCTTGGGAAGATCAGCCTGAACGGAAGGAGTTTGCCGGTTAAGCTTCAACAGGTAAAGGGAGAGGGGTATGAATGGATCAAATCCCTTCCGATCGATTCTTTGCTTGGAAGCAAAACCTATGTCGGCGTAGTCTCCAGCATGGAGATAAGGGAAAGCCCCTCAACAATAGAGCACTTTGACAAACAGCGGGTTGGCTATGTGAAAGCCGACGTGATGGGCAGACCTCTCGGACAGGTTGTAGAAGAAGTGAGATCAATCATAGACGGCCGGGATGGCCTGGCCGAATGTCAGCTGAAAGGTCAGGGAGACCTTATAGAGCAGATAATAGAGCAGTTCGGCTTTGCTCTCTTAGCAGGGATAGTCTTCATGTATCTAATAATCGGCGCCCAGTTCGAATCACTGGTGTATCCACTGGTTATCTTCTGCACCCTTCCGATGGCTCTTGTCGGCGTGGTCGTCGTTTCTTACCTGTTCAATCTCACTATAAACATCAGCAGCCTGGTGGGAGTACTTACACTGGCAGGCGTCATAGTTAACAACGGAATAGTGATGATAACTCAGATAAATCAGTTGAGGGAGGGTGGAATGCAAAAGAGAGAAGCTATCCTTGAAGGGGCTGGCAGGCGGGCAAGGCCGATTCTGATGACATCTCTGACGACTGTTGTCGCATTACTCCCTACGGCTTTCATAAAGTCAGAAGGTTCGGAATTAGAGAGCCCCCTCGCTCTAATAATCGCCGGAGGATTGCTGGTGGGAACTCTCTTTACGCTTTTGCTGACCCCTGTTCTTTACGACTTGATAGACAATCTCTCCGTGAGATTCAAAAAGAAAAGCCCCATACAATGAGGTGTTTGCGGTGAATCGAAAAGCGAGTATTTTGGTCTGGTGCGACCAGGAAGCACTGGATGTTTTGAGAGAGAGAATTCCGGGAATCGTAATAGTTGATTGCCGCGGATTTGAACAATACACCGTCGAATCCATTCTAAAAGGAGAGAACATTGAGCGGGAACTCTTTTCCAACGGAGGAAGGCGGGGGGACGAGAACGAAGCGTATTGCTTCGTCGTCTTCGATGGTCTCAAAAACGAGCTCGTAGGTCGTGCGGTGAGTTTCATCAAAAAGGCTGTCGGGAGAAGATGGATCTTCGCCACCACGACGGAGAACAATATATCCTGGAAGCTGAAGAATCTTCAGGAGGAGTTGATAGAGGAACACAATTATTTCGAAACGAGAGGCGATAAAAAGTGATTGAAGGAGCTTTTAGAAAGCTGGATGAACTCTCAAAGGTCGATGTGGTGAATCTCCTCAACATCATTTTCGAAGATTATGCGTTGCGAATGCAGTGGAATCTCGAGAGCTTCGATCGCGATGTCCACGAGAACAGTATCTCGCTGTCCGATTCGTTCGTCATGGATATGAAGGATGAACCGGTCGGGATAGTTCTGCTCAGTTTCAGAGACAAGCGGGCCAGAATCGATCTTATGGGCGTTATTCCATCGTTCAGGAGGAGCGGCGTCGGTTTTCAGATGGTTGACGAGGCGGTGAAGATCTGTAAATGGAGGGGCAGCGATAGCGTAGTGCTGGAGGTTCTCAAGAAGGATTCGAGGGCCATGGGCTTTTACAGAAAGTTTGGTTTTCGCGAGAAGAGGGACCTGGTCACTTTCTTCCTCAGAAAATGCGGCAATAACGGTTACGTTCTTAAGAGAACCACGCCCGACGTAGTAATGGAAAAGGCTCTCTGTACTATGGGTAAGTACGGCAGACAGCCTGAATGGCAGCGCGAGCCATCGAATTTTTCCCGCCTGGATTTATACAACTTCGACAGAATAGTAGATGAGAGCGAAAGGGAAATCGGATACTGTGTCTGGGGTCAGAAAGAGGATGTTATGTATGTGGTCGACTCCGGTCCATCGGAACGTTCCGATTTTCATGAGGTGCTTCAAGCTGTCTGTGGCATAGCAAAAGGCAACGGCTATCTTCTCTTGTTTCCAACCGTTCCGGAAGAAGATGCGTTGTTCAAAGCCGCCGAAAAACTCGAACCGGAAATACTACTCGTGCAGACTGAGATGATCTATAAGCTTCATTGAAAAAAACGGGGCTCAATAGCCCCGCATCTCTCTTGAATAGCCGAGCAGATATTCGAGCAGTCTGAACCCCTCCGGGGGAAATTTTTCTATTAGAATATCGAAAAACTCTTCGTCACCAAGAACCGCGAACCTTGAATCGTCACCTGCAACCACCGTAGTATCCCAGCTTCCTCCGGTGAATGCGTGGATCTCTCCAACCGAGTCAGGAGCGTCGATTGTGAAGAGTAGCGATGTCCTACTTCTGCTTGTTTTAAGAAATTTCAGATTTCCTTCCAGCAGAAAGACCACGTTGTTGGACTTGTTCCCTTCCTCAAATATAACTGTATCGCCCCTGGCCCTGGAGGATCTGTCCGACAGGAGATCGGCGAAATGATTGAAGAAATCCTTACCGTAACCCGGGCCTTTAGTTATCAGTCTATAGGAGGTCTCGAGAAGTTCGAGATAACAAACCATCTTCCTTGCAAGAAAAGAAAGTTCGTTGTTTGCTCCACTCATGATCTGAACGATGGTCTTGAGTGAGACTTCTACTTTCCTGTTGTAGATACAGCTTACCGCATAAAAGATCATCGCCGGCCAGGTCAGAGGTGAGTTCTCGTAATGAGAGATGTAGAATTTGAGAACCTCTTCGGCCTCAGCAAATTCACCTCTCTCTATGAGCTTTACACCTTTACGATAGAGAGATTTTTCACCGAAGAGAAGCGGAGGGAACTCATCGAGCCATCTTTGTTTGGCCTGTATGAGCTTCTTCATGTAATCCTCGAAGTCCATATCTCTGTAACGTTCACAGGCAGATATTTCCTGACGGACACTGTCGAAGACTCTTTTCAGTCTTTCAGGTTTGGCTACCAGGTATTCTCTTAATTCCTCCTTGCTGCCGACCAGTACCGACGAATAGCCTATGGTGAAAAGATCTCCACTGTGGTTACAACCGGTTATGGTGATCGGATCGGCGAGTTCACCGGCCATATATATCCTGTCATTTACTCCTTCACTTTTGAGTAAAAGACCACCAGAAGAGACTATATAGAATTGATAAGGTTCTCGGCCGCTTTCGACGAGTCTGAGATCTCCTTCGAAAATCCTCTCTCTAATTTCCCTTCAGCACCTTTCCTCAGTCTTCCCAGAGCTTCAGCTCTTTCAGACCCTTTTTCACTATCTCGCTCGTATCCCTTGCTATGACCAGCTCTTCGTTGGTAGGTACTACCATTACCTTTACCTTCGATTGGGGAGTAGAGATCATAGTTTCACAACCTTTGCAGTTGTTCTTCTCTCTGTCGAGTTCTATCCCCAAATAATTTAGATATTTATTCACCACATTTTCTCTAAGGAAGGGGCTGTTTTCGCCAACTCCGGCGGTGAAGGCTATAGCGTCAACACCGTTCATCGCCGCGGCGTATGCACCTATGTATTTGGCCAATCTGTACTCGTAAATACTGTGCGCACGCATGCAAAGGGGATCTTTTTTCGCCGCTCTCTCTTCGATGTCCCTCATATCTACGAACTGACGATCAGTAAGACCGAACATGCCGCTCTCTTTGTTCAGAAGATTGTTGACCTCTCCAGCCGTAAGGCCTTCCTGTTCCTGCAGGAAGGGAACGATGGCCGGATCTACATCACCCGAGCGTGTCCCCATAACAAGACCCTCAAGTGGCGTGAAACCCATAGATGTATCAACCGATCTTCCATACTTAACGGCTGCAACCGAGGCACCGTTGCCTATGTGGGCCGTGATTATCTTTAATTCCTTTATTGGTTTTCCGAGTATGCTCGCCACTCGGTTAGCGACGTACCTGTGGCTGGTTCCATGGAAGCCGTACCTGCGGATCTTGTATTTTCTATAAAGCGAGTAGGGAATAGCGTACAGATAAGAAGTTTCCGTCATCGATTGGTGGAAAGCCGTATCAAAGACACCTATGTGGGGAACCAAGGGCAGAATCTTCTTGGCGGCAATTATTCCCTCGATGTTGGCCGGGTTGTGAAGAGGTGCGAGAAAGTTGTTGGCCTCTATCTCTCTTATAACTTCATCATCGAGAAGAACCGAAGAGGCGAATCTTTCACCCCCATGGACGACTCTGTGGCCCACGGCTTCGATTTCGTTGATATTTTTGACAACACCTGTTTTTTCATCCTGAAGCGCGTCAATAATCAACACTAACCCTTCGGTATGATCGGCGATATCTCTGATGAACTCAAACTTCTCTCCGCCTCTTTTGTGTGTTAGCTTCGAGCCGGAGATCCCTATTCTCTCCAGTAAACCCTTCGCAAGAACACTCTCACTGTCGGCATCAAGCAACTGGTACTTGATAGAAGAAGAACCGCAGTTTATAACAAGAATCTTCATCCAGACACCTCCATCTATGCTTTGTTCGAACAGCCAAGAAGTCTAAGTCTTTCCCTGATTATGTTCTTTACCAGCTCCTTCGGTGTCTTGAAGTATTTTCTCGGATCGAACTCTCCGGGATTGTTGGCCAGGTACTCCCTCAAAGAGGCAATGAAGGCCATCCTGAGATCTGTATCTGTATTGACTTTGTTTATACCGTACTTGATCGACTCTGTAAGGATGTCCGAAGGCACACCCTTGGCTCCCCTGAAATCGGCTCCATACTTTTCGGCGAGCTTCTTGACCTCTTCGGGAACGCTGGAGGCACCATGAAGGACCAGCGGAAGCCCGGTGAGTTCTTTGACTTTTTTGAGTCTATCGAAATCCAGTTTTGCTTCTCCCTTGAACTTGAAAGCTCCATGGCTAGTGCCTATCGCGGGAGCGAGGAAATCCACTCCGGTCTCTTCAACGAACTGCTTCGCCTCGTCCGGGTCAACCAGTGCAGCTTCGTGCGATTCGACCATCACGTTGTCTTCTATTCCCACGAGTCTTCCAAGTTCGGCTTCCACGGATACCCCTACACTGTGGGCTATCTCGACCATCTTTTTCGTTTCTTCTATATTTTTCTCGAACGGATGTTCGGAAGCGTCTATCATTATCGATGAGTAGCCTGCCTTGATAGCCGCCATAAGTATTTTGAAACTCTTGCCGTGATCGACATGCAGAGATACCGGGATATCTATATTGTCTGCGAAGGCTCTCACCATTGAAACGAAAAGGCCGGCTCCACGCTGGATATCGCCATCACCTGCGTACTTTATTGCTCCTTCAGATGTCTCTATTATTATCGGGGAGTTCTCTTCTACCCCGGCCTCTATGATGGCCTGAAGAAATTCAAGGTTGTTGATATTGAGTGCCGGCACGGCATAGTAACCTTTGTTCGCCTTATCAAGAATATCCTTTGTGTTAACGTACGGCATTTACGCTCCCTCCAATTCTTTTGTTTAAGTGCTGTTCAAAACGATTATACCACCACATTAACCGACCATTCAGAGGTTACAGCTTCTGCTCCAGCGTCCATTCTCTTCGTAAACATGCCCTTCAAGCTGAAGCTGAGTCAGCTCCACCATCAGTTCGTTGCTTGACTTCCCGCTAGCTAGAAGGATCTCTCCGAAAGTCATCGGACCGTTTCCCAAACACCTGTAAACGGGCGAGTCGATCTTTCGATTTTCACTTTCCCTTCGTTCTTCTCTAGCGAGCCAGGGAAACTCCTCGAGTATATCTTCGTATTCGGTGATCAACTTCGCGCCGTTCTTGAGAAGCCAGTTGGTGCCCCTCGAATTCTCTCTATAGATATCTCCCGGCAGTGCGAAGACATCTCTCCCGTTTTCCAGGGCCAGGCGGGCAGTAATGAGTGAGCCACTCCTCAGTCCGGCCTGAACTACGAAAACGGCCTTTGAGAGACCGGCGATGATCCTGTTCCGTCTGGGGAAATTCTGCTTTAGCGGAGGCGTTCCCGGCAGGAACTCCGATACGATACAGCCACTGGTGCGTACCTTATCTATCAGGGTTCTATTGGATGCTGGATAGGCAATGTCTATCCCGGTACCCTGTACTCCTATCGTAACACCACCAGCCTCCAGGGCGCCTTCATGTGCCTGGGCATCTATGCCGACAGCCAGACCGCTTACGATAGCCACTTTTGAAGCCGAGAGCGATCTGGAAAAATCTCTGGCGACTCTCAAACCGTAGCCATCGGCCTTTCTGGAGCCAACGACCGCCAGCATGGATTCGTTCTTGAGCATTTCTTTGTCTCCGTGGTAGAAGATAACAGGCGGTGGGTCGTAAAGATTTCTCAGGTTATCTGGATACTCTTCGTCTTTATATACCAGAAAGGTCGCATGAGAAGAAAGAACCTTCACAGTCTCTGCGAAGGTTCTTCTTATACGTTTCAGGGCAACCGGGTTGAGCGGCGCTTCTGAGAACATTATAGAAGTCGATGAATAGCCTTCCTCGCATAAAATCCGCATCTGCTCTACCGTGAGATCTCCCGAAAGGGCAATGGCCGCATACTCTATCCTGTCCATTTTAAATCACAGTATGAATGCGCTGAGATCTTCATCGGCTGCTATACTGCCGATTTTGGAATCGACGTAATTCCTGTCGATGACTATATCGGCCGCAATCTCGGGAGCCTGGAAGGAAACCTCTTCAAGGACCTTCTCGACGACCGTATACAGCCTTCTTGCGCCTATGTTTTCTATCCTCTCGTTTAGGTTGTGCGAGACTCTCGCCAGCTCTTTCAAACCGTCCTCGTTAAAAGTGATCTTCACACCTTCAGTATCGAGGAGTGCCGCGTACTGTCTGGTTATAGCATTCTTGGGCTCGGTAAGTATTCTCAAGAAGTCCTCCTCTGTCAGAGGGCTCAGTTCTACCCTTATGGGGAACCTTCCCTGGAACTCGGGGATCAGATCCGAGGGTTTAGACATGTGGAAGGCTCCGGCAGCGATGAAGAGTATGTAGTCCGTCCTGACCTGACCGTATTTGGTCGTAACGGTCGTACCCTCTATTATCGGGAGAAGATCTCTCTGGACACCTTCCCTTGATACATCTGGGCCATGGCTACCACTTCTGAAAGAGATCTTGTCTATCTCGTCTATGAAGACTATACCGCGGTTCTGAACCCTCTCTATCGCCTCGGACACAACTTTGTCCATGTCCAACAGCTTTTCCGACTCAACCGGGAGCAAGGCCCTTCTCGCATCGCCTATCCTCATCTTCTTCCTCTTCACTTTCTTTGGGACCATGCCTCCCAGGACACCCGACATATCTATACCCATGTCCTCCATGCCCGGTATCATTATCATTGGCTGACTGTGGTCCTCCAGTTCGATCTCTATATCCAGGTCTTCAAGATCACCGGAGCGAAGACGCTCTCTGTACTCATCTCTCCTGTTTCTTATTCTTTCGATCTCTTCCTGACTGGGTCTATTCTGCTGTGCGCCCTGGAAAAGCTCGAAGATATTTTTCGGGCCGTTGGCCTTAGGCTGACCTCCGGGCACCAGAGATTCCAGTATTCTCTCTTCTACCTGGAAAGAGGCTTTCCCCTCGACTTCCTGTATCTTTTCCTGTTTCACCATGTTTATACCGACATCGACCAGTTCGCGTATTATCGATTCAACGTTTTTACCCACATATCCCACTTCGGTGAATCTTGTGGCTTCGACCTTGACAAAGGGCGATCCAGTTAGCTCGGCCAGCCTTCTTGCTATTTCGGTCTTTCCAACTCCGGTAGGGCCCATCATAAGTATGTTTTTGGGTATGACGTCTTTCTTCATCTCTTCTGGCAATCGCTGACGACGTATTCTGTTGCGCATGGCGACTGCCACGGCCCTCTTGGCCATTTGTTGTCCTACTATGTATTTGTCCAGCTCTTCTACTATCTTTCGCGGTGTAAGGAGGTCGAGTTCCTCTCTCGTCACTTACCTTCACCCCCGAGAGTTTCCACTGTGAAATTAGAGTTGGTGTATATGCATATCTCACTTGCGATAGTCATTGCCTGAACGGCTATCATCTCTGCATCGAGGTTTGTGTTGCGCATAAGAGCTCGAGCAGCGGAGAGCGCGTAAGAACCGCCCGAACCTATCGCCAGAATCTCTTCGTCGGGTTCGATAACCTCGCCGTTACCAGAAATCAGAAGAATCGTCTCATTATCTGCAACAAGAAGAAGTGCCTGCAGGTTTCTAAGGATCTTATTGGTCCGCCACTCTTTGGCCAGATTTACCGCTGCTCTCTTCAGGCTTGAATTGCTCTCCTTGAACTTTTCTTCGAACTTCTCGAAGAGCGTCATCGCGTCGGCAACGGAGCCGGCGAACCCTGCAAGAACTCTTCCGTCTCCTAGTTTACGCACCTTACGGGCTGTACCTTTCATGATGGTTTCACCCAGAGTGATCTGTCCATCACCTGCCATTACGGTTTTACCGTTCTTTCTCAACACGAGTATAGTCGTTCCGTGCATTTCAATCATCTTTATCACCTCCGGTTCCTGCGGTCGGCCGCTTCGACGATCGCACCTATCGTCCGATCGAAAGAGAGGCCCATGGCCCTGGCCGACATTGGAAGATCGCTCAGATCGGTGAGCCCGGGGATAGTGTTCACCTCTAAGAAGTAGAACCTATCCCCTCTCACGATCCCATCCACTCGGGCCATATCCCTGCAGCCCAGAGAACGGTATATTTTCAAAGCGTCGCTCTTTATCTGCGATTCGACTGTGATATCCAGAGGGGCGGGAACTATGAAATCGGTCATCCCTGCCGTATACTTGGCTTCGTAGTCGTAGAATCTCTTTTTCGGCCTTATCTCGAGTATCGGGAGAACGACCGGTCCGGTCTCAAAGTCGATTATTGAGACCGTCACTTCCCGGCCTACTATATACTCCTCAAGGAGAATCGCGCCGTACTCCTCAATCAAACGGGAAGCTTCCCCCGCGAGCTCTTGCAGGTCATCACAGATTACCACACCGATGCTTGAACCCTCGCGCGTCGGTTTGAGAACACAGGGAAAGATCTCCCAGCCTGCTATATCTTCTAGAGTGGTTATCTTTTTCCACTCGGGAAGATGTGCAATTTCCCGCACCAATCGGTAGGTCATCTCCTTATCGAAGCAGATGGCACTCGCTTCGGAATCTGAACCGGTGTAATTCAATCCGGCTAGCTCCAACAGACCCTGCACAGTTCCGTCCTCTCCGAATTTTCCGTGGAGTGCCAGGAAGAAGAGATCCGCATCTATATTCAGAAGTTTTTCGATATTCGATCTTTTAAGATCGAAAGGGACGACTTCGCTGCCTCTCTTTTCGAGAGAAGCAATCACGTTATAACCGCTCTTTATCGAAATCTCTCGTTCGTGCGAGAGACCTCCGTAAACAACCGCTATCCTTTCTCTTTCCATGATCGATTACTCCTCTACAGAGTACTCCTTTTTACACTTTTCGCAGTAATGAACCTTCTTTCCCCCGCGCTTGACTCTTATGAAAAGCGTGGAGTCACATACTTCACACTTTCTGTCGCTCGGTTCGCTCCAGTAAAGCTCGCCGCAGGAAGAGCATTTGAAGTAATTCTTGCCTTTTTTACTGCGCAGTTTTCCGACTGTTCCTCCGCATTTAGGACATGGGGCCGGAATTTCCACATTCCTGGTGTACTTGCATTTGGGATAGGCCGAGCAGGCGATGAATTCGCCAAACCTACCCTTTCTAAGCAGGAGCGAGGAACCGCACTGAGGACATTTCTCATCTATCTCCCTTTCTTTTTTCTGCTCTTGCAGAATATTTTTCAGGATAACCTTCCCATCAATAACGCCTGAAAAGACTGTAATGTCGATCGATTCGTTCTTATCGCATTCGGGACATTTCAGGTAACCGCCATACCTGCCGAACACCACTTTGAAATGGCTACCGCATTCGCACTCTCTATCTGTTGGAAACTCGATCTTAAGTTCTCCGTTCTTTATCTTTCTGTCTATATGGTCCAGATCGGTCTTAAATTCGCTGTAGAAGCTCTCTATTACTTCCTTCCACTTTTTTGACCCGTTTTCAACCTCGTCCAGTTCATTTTCCATATTCGCCGTGAAGTTTGTATCGACCACGTCGGGAAAGTAATCGGTGAGGAATTCGTTGACTATAGCTCCCAGCAGTGTCGGTCGCAGCTCTTTGGCCTGATGGAGTACATACTTTCTTTCGAGCAGGGTCGAGATTATCGTGGCGTAAGTTGAGGGCCGGCCGATTCCCCTCTTCTCCAGTTCTTTGACCAGCGAAGCCTCGGTAAATCTAGAGGGGGGCTTGGTAGTTTCCTTTTCCCAGACGAAATTATCTGGCCTTATCTCCTGCCCCTGGTTGTACTCATGATTGAGTTCATCTTTGCTGGATCTGGTCAAAACCTTTTCGAAACCATCGAAGACTCTTTTCTCGCCGACGAGGGTAAAGGTGAAACGATCACCTTTATCTACCACGTTGACTTCTGTCACATCGTACTCTGCACCGGACATCTGCGAGGCCAGAAATCTGTTCCATATCAAGGTATAAAGTTTGAGAAAATCTCCCGAAATCAGCTTCTTCGCAACTTCCGGACAGGTCTCCGGGTAAGTTGGCCTTATCGCTTCATGGGCGTCCTGGACCTTTTTGCCACCTTTAGATGCCTTTACAGGACCGATGTATCTTTCACCGTAGTTGTTCTTGATTATCTCGACGGCCTTCTCTCTGGCCTGCGAAGAAATCCTGGTCGAGTCGGTTCTCATGTAAGTTATGAAAGCTATCTGCCCCTTCTCTGTTTCAATCCCTTCGTACAGCTGCTGAGCGACCTTCATCGTCCGGCTGGCGCTCCAGCCGAGTTCGCTTATGGCGCTCTGCTGAAGCGTAGAAGTTATAAATGGCATGGGAGAAGCCCTCTTTGAAAGCCTTTTTTTAACTTCCTCAACAAAAAAAAGGCCGGCCTTTAGCTCTTTCAAGACAGTGTCCAGTTCCTCTTGCGTAGTGATCGATCTGTTTCCAAACTTTTTCCCGTGAAGTTTAGTGAGTGTGAACCTGTCCTCGCCCACAAGCATGAAGATCTTGAAGAAATCGTGGGGCACGAAGACCATGATCTTCTTCTCCAACTCTACCATGAACTTCAAAGCTACCGATTGTACTCTTCCGGCGCTCAATCCTCTGGTCATCGTTCTCCACAGAAGAGGGCTGAGTTTGTAGCCGACTATTCTATCGAGAATACGGCGGGCAACCTGCGCTTCGACTTTGGACATGTCTATCGTCCGGGGTTTGCCAACGGCCTCTTTTATGGCAGATTCCGTTATTTCGTTGAAGACGATCCTGTTTGTATCCTTGCTTGATAGCCCCAGAAGTTGCGCGATGTGCCAGGCTATCGCCTCGCCTTCACGGTCCAAGTCGGACGCGAGAAGAACCCTCTTGCCCTGCGCCTTCTTTGTAAGTTCTGCGACTATCTTTTCCTTCCCCTTGAGAATTTCATAAGTCGGCTCGAAGGTCTCCGTATCTATCCCGAGATTGGATTCCGGGAGATCTCTTATATGTCCCTTCGAAGCCGTAACTTCGTAGCCTTTCCCCAGGTACCTCTCGATGGTCTTCGCTTTTGCCGGGGACTCTACGATAACTAATTTGTCTGGCAAGATATCACTCCATTTCTGAATTTCAATCGCCGGATTTCCTGTTCCTCATGAAGACCCTTCTGTTGAGGAAGCGATCGTAATTGCTCCAGGAGGCCGAGGCTCCATTGAATTCTCGTTCCTCTATCTCCCTGAACTGCGCAACTTTCGAATCGAGATCGTCGGCCATGTGAAGCACTATCGCCTCGGTAGTCTTGGGAACGACTGGGGAGCCCCACTCCATCTCCCCGTGGTGTGAAAGCAACAGGTGCTTGATCTCGGTTTGAAGATATCTAGGAAAGCCTGTTAGCTTGGGAATAGCCTTGTTGATTATCTCGATACCCATGGCGATATGTCCAACCAGTTCGCCATCGTTGGTTCTATCTATTCCCGTCTGGGTGATCGCGTATTCGTAAACCTTGCCTATGTCGTGTAGCAACGCACCCGCCACCAGGAGTTCACCGTCTAGTGAATCGTTGTACTTCCGCGCGAAAAACTGGCAGAGCTCAACAACAGACATGGTATGCTCAAGGAGCCCCCCTTTGTATGCGTGGTGAACCTTCGCCGCTGCAGGAGAAACTATGAACTTCTCTATGAACTTCCTGTCGTTCTGGAAAATCTCAAGTAGCAGTGCCTTTATGTTCTCGTTGACGATTCCATTTATAGTTCCCAATAACTCGTCGTACATGCTAGGAATATCTTTGGATGTTATGGCCAGAAACCTCTCAGGGTCGTACTGCCCAGCCTCGAGTATCTGTATGCCGTCAGGATCGACGTTGAGCTGGATTCTGTCTTCGTAAAGTACCAGTTTACCCGACACCCTCACGGCAGTGCCCTGGTCGAGTCTGGAATCGTTGACTTCGGCGTTGAACCAGTCTATCGCCCTTATGGCACCTGTTTTGTCGGATAGAGTGAGGAGCAGGAATTTTTTTCCATCACGGGCTTCCTGGATTCTCTTGGAGTGCACTTTGAAAACAGACAGAAGAGTACTGCCAGGTCTCAGATCCGAGACGAAAGGGTAGCCATCTTTGTTGGCTTTGTCGTGATCGGGGTTTATCTGATTGAGTACGTCGTTTCCGATAATATCGCGGAGTTTCATATATTTTCTCCTTTCATGTAGAGCCTGGGCACTCTCGACGAAATAGCACAGGTTACTTCATAATTAATGGTACCATTCCACTCTGCCATTTCCTCTGCTGTAATATTCTCATCGCCCTGATTTCCAATTAATACAACCTCATCTCCCACGTTGGGCGAGTAGTCCAGGTGCGTGACATCAACCACGAACTGGTCCATGCAGACTCTACCAAGCACCGGACATCTCCTTCCAGAGATAATGACACATCCTCTATTGGAGAGATGTCTGTTGTAACCGTCGGCGTAGCCGACTGGAATGGTAGCCACCGTCATTTCACGATCTGCAACAAAAGTCTGACCGTAGCTCACACCGTAGCCTGGGTAGATCTTCTTCACAAAAGAAACACATGTCTTCCACTGGAGCACCGGCCTGAGATTTTCGTCACGCTGTGAAGAAGGCTGGAGACCGTAACTTGCGATCCCGGCTCTAACGTAATCGAAACGACTGTTGTCAACGTAAAGGATACCGGCGCTGTTGGAGATATGTTTCAAGAGAGTCTTTTTTGTTATCCTCTCGGCCTGGCTGAGAAACGACAGAAAGGCCTTCATTTGTTCGGCGACTAAGTCGCTGCTCTTATCGTCGGCCGTGGCGAAATGCGTATAGGCTCCTTCTACATTCAGTCCCAGATCAAGGGACGCTTTCAAGAGGTTCACCGACTCTCTCCACTCAAGACCGAGCCTTCTCATCCCGGTATCGACAGCGATGTGAAAGGCTGAGTTTATAGCAGCTCTGGATTTCATAGACGCTTCGATAGCCTTCAGTTGCTCGTGAGATACGATCGTGAGCGTGAGTTTATTCTCGAAAGCCGCTTCAAAAGAGCTGGGTTCAACGTAATTTAACACAAGGATAGGAATCTTAATCCCGGCCTCCCTAAGCTTGAGACCTTCCTCGAGGAAGGCAACGGCAAGATATCCCAATCCTTCATCCTGGGCAATTCTAGCCAGTTGCAAGGCACCATGGCCGTAACCATCGGCCTTTACAACCGCCATGACCTTTGCTGGTGAAGCTTTCGACGTCAGATATCGTAGGTTGTACCTGTAAGCTTCCAGATCTATTGAGGCGAAGGTTTTCCTGCTATTCATAATGCCTTCCCATATTCTAAAAGAAAAGCGCGCATGGCGCGCTCTGCACTATACTGCTCTCTGTATCTTTCCTGCCTTAAGGCACTTGCTGCAAATCTTCACTCTTTTTACTTCACCGTTAACCATGGCCCTTACATTGTGTACGTTGGGCTTCCACCATCTCTTGGCCTTCTTGTTCGAGTGGGAAACCATGTTTCCTGTAGTGGGGCTTTTCCCACAGATCTCGCAAACCTTGGACATGTATTGTCCTCCTCTCGAATTGCATTACACTTCATTATATTAAAGATGTATCAGCTTTTCAACTCACCGTTGCGGGGTATATAATTCCATGATGAGGAAATTGATTGTACCACTTACAACGGCACTGTATCTATCAGTGATAATATACTTTTATCTTGCACCGGCCAGATCGGGTCTCATAATCGGCAGTGATAAGTTTATGCACTTTTCGGGCTTCTTCGCCGGAGGTCTCTGGCTATCTTTGATCCATTTGCTCAAAACACACAGGGTGAATCTCCTGGTAGTTTCTATCTTTCTAATAACCGGTCCGGTTGTGCTCGAAATGCTCCAGAAGTTCTCTCCAGGCCGATCGGTGGATCCGCTGGATATTTTAGCCAACTATCTGGGCTGGCTGGTACCGGTGAGTCTTTATGCTTTCATAAAACTGATACGCTCAGTTATTTTATAGTCTTAAATAAAGGCGGTAGAACAAACGATGGAGAGAGTTCCTAGTAGTGGAGAGCAGTTTGTATTTTTCTACCAACGGAGTATTTCGGATGTTATACTTTCCTCAGTCGAGCCGAGACCTTGTGGGGGGTGGAGTTTTTTTGAGAAGCATTGTTTTCAATCCTCTTGGTTTAGTCCTGGCGTATCTTCTCTTACTGCCGGTTTTGCTTTTTGGTAACGCCGGAGTAGTTTCCTCGCTTTTTGGAGAGCTGGAGTACGTCACACCCGAAGCCTCTCCAAACGGCCATGAAGTTCTAATCGTCGGTTCGAATCACGGCTCCTCGCTATCGATACTTGAAGGAGGCTCCCTCTATACAGTTACATTACTGGGCGTTGATTTCCCAAAGTTGAACCCTTATGACGGGATAAACCTCTCCCTCAACAGCATAATGCGCAGCATCGTTGGTCTAAAGGCAATTGTAGAAAGCAGCAAGAAATTCAACTTCGATGGGCCGGCCTATCTGTGGCTTAAGGATGGAGAGAGAACGGTACTTCTTCAGTCGCTGATACTGTCCAACGGTCTGGGAAACTTCAACGGACAGGGCTATATCAATCTTTATGATGCCCAACAACACGCCAAGAGCAAAGGATTGGGGATATGGGAGGAGAACAGAGACAGTCTCACCAAAAATTCTGTCTCCAATTTGCCGAGTGCGCAAACCACAACAACAGCGGGACATATGTCGAGCTGGGTGGAGTTGATAGACGTGCGTATCTTCGACAATGGTTCATTCGGGCTAATAACGCTGGTTACCAGAGAAGCTGGCAGCATGGCCGGAACGATTGTCTCGGTAGTCTCGAACACGGATATTACGAAAGATGAAGATTCTTTCACAATAAACGACCAGAGAGAACTCAAAGCTGGTGAGAGTTATGTAGTGCTACTGACAATTGACAGAGCACAGACTCCTTCCTTCAACTACAACACGATATGGGTGACCTATCTCGATCCGAGCGGCGGGTTCCTGGGGCTGAAAAACCTTAACGGAGCCAGACTTCTCTACGAATATGAATACAGCAGAAAGATAAATGGCTATGTTGTAACCCCACTTAATTGAGGGAGGCATTATAATGAGAAGAGTGTTGTTCTTTTTGGCGATTCTTCTTGGTACTACAATAATGGCTTTTACAGGAGAAAGTATGGGAAAAACAGCAGCCGATTACGGTGCAGAAACGGTACTTATAATACATTATCACAGATACAGCGGCAACTACGATGGATGGAATCTGTGGGTCTGGCCAAATATGCCAGCCAGCTTGGATGGCAAATCTTACGTTTTCGACAGGAGTGACGAATTTGGGGTCGTCTCGACTGTCAAATTTTCCACTAAACATAACAGGCTCGGCTACATAGTCAGGTTGAATGACTGGCAGGCTAAGGATGTAAATGCAGATAGGTTTGTGGATATTCCCGAATCGGGAGTGGCCGAAATCTGGGTAATCGAGGGCGAGTACGACCATGTAACCGACCCGGCGACCATAGATCTCAGGCCCAGAATAAAGGTAGCCTTCCTTGACAGTTTGAACGAGATATACGCTTCACTGTCGGCTCCGGTAGACACTAAAATGGCTGAAGCGAAGGTTCTGGTTAAAAACGAACAACGGTCGGTAAAATCAATCGAGAAGGCAGATCCCACAGACGTCTCGCTTACAAATTACGTGAAGGTAACACTCGCCGGGGACATCCAGCCGGGCGAAGTCAGCGATCCTATAGAACTGGTGATTGAAGGCTTTCTCCCCGATGAAGTGATCGTGAGAAGAGCACTGGACGACCCTTCTTTTTACTACGAAGGACAGCTCGGAGCAGTATACGCAGGCAACTCCACGACTTTCAGAGTCTGGTCACCGGTCGCGTCTTATGCCACTTTGTTGTTGTACGATGATTATAATTCTCAAAAAAGCACGCAGATAGCTATGACGAAGAATTCACAGGGAGTATGGGAAGCGACGGTCGAAGGCGATCTTCACCTCAAATCGTACAGATACTCGCTCTTTTCTTACGGTAAGCTTCGTGAAACTGTGGATATATATTCAAAAGCCGTAACGCGTAACAGCTCGAGGTCGGTTGTGACCGATCCGGCAAGGACGGTTTTCGATGAATGGGAGATGGATGCCAGACCATTGATGGAAAAGTTCGAGGATGCCATAATCTACGAGATTCATATAAGCGATATGACGGCCGATACAAAGACGAACGTAGTCAATCGGGGCAAATATCTCGGTCTTACCGAAAGGGATAGAACCGGTCCCGAAGGGGTGAAAGCAGGCCTGGATCATCTGATCGAGCTAGGTGTAACTCACGTTCACATCCTCCCTTTCAACGATATTCATTACATCAACGAGGGTGTCGATGGGCAGTATGGCTGGGGGTACGACCCATATTTATACATGGTTCCCGAAGGTCATTACAGTACCGATCCTGCCAATCCACTCAGCAGAATAGTAGAAGCGAAAATGATGATAAAGGCTCTTCACGACAGTGGTATTCGCGTTATTCTCGATACAGTTTACAATCACACTGCTTCTACAGGCGAAGACTCGCCCTTCGATCAAACCGTTCCTTATTACTATTACAGGACCGACAGGACGGGGGCTTATACCAACGGTAGCGGCGTAGGAAATGAAATAGCTACGGAGAGGCCCATGATGAGGAAGCACATTATAGACTCCCTAAAGATGTGGGTGAACGATTACCATATCGACGGTTTCAGATTCGACCTGCTCGGCCTCTTCGATAGGGAAACCGTACTTTCCATCGATAGAGAGCTTCATGAATTGGATCCCACTCTACTGCTCTACGGCGAACCCTGGGGCGGTTGGGGAGCCAATGTGACCTTCACCAAGGGCGACCAGAAGGGCACACAGGTCGCCGTCTTCAACGACAACTTGAGAGATGCGATCCGCGGAAGCGTCTTCGATCCAAAGGTAAAGGGTTTTTCACTTGGAAGCAGAGCCAAGGAACGCAGGATCATGCGCGGCATCAGCGGTAGCATAGAGTACAGCTATGATATACGCGACTTCACCGATGACCCTGCAGAAACAATCAACTACGTTTCGGCGCACGACAATCAGACTCTCTGGGATAAAAATAGCGCGGCGATGACCGATGCACCGCTAGAGCTGCTACTTAACGCACAGAAACTTTCGAATGCGATCGTGTTGCTCTCGCAGGGTATTCCCTTCCTTCACGGAGGGGTCGATTTCGCCAGAACCAAGAACGGCAACGACAACAGCTATAACGCCGGTGTTGAGCTCAACAAGATGGACTATTCCAGGAAGGCCCAGTTTATAGATCTCTTCAACTACTACAGAGGAATGATAGAGTTGCGGAAGTCTCACCCGGCCTTCAGAATGGCTACTGCTCAGGAGATAAGAGAGAACCTTGTCTTCCTAGACACACCGAGGAATATCGTTGCTTTCATTATTAACGGTGAAGCGGCCGGCGATACATGGAAGGAGATACTGGTCATATTCAACGGAAACATCGAAGATGCGAAGATAACACTTCCCAACGGTTCCTGGAACCTGGCCATGGATGAAGCGAGGGTATCCAATGAATCGCTGGGAGAAGTCAGTGGTGAAGTCATTCTAAGGGCCGCTTCGGCTTATGTGCTTTACAAATGATATCCGGAGGTAGAGATGTACAGGTGTAAGATCATAAGGATCCTAGAATCGGGGTTTTTCGACGAAACATCCAAATCGATCGAAATCTGCGAAAAGATGCTCAAAGAACACGGTTACCATTTTGCCGGTTTTTTTGATGTCCAGCCAGTAATGAGTGATCTAAAAGAGTGCATTTATGCCGCTTCCAGGTCAAACGACATGGTAATTGTACTCGGGGGGACCGGCCTTTACAGAGAGGATATTGGTCCCGAGGCGGTTCTCTCTCTGGTAGATAAGAGGGCGACCGGCATTGAGACGGCCATGATGCGACACGCGATAGTTGCCGACTCTTCGCTATGCCTTTACAGGGTAGCGGCTGGAACTATCAGGGAATCTTTGATACTCTGCATTCCTGGTTACCACAAATCGGTCGCCAACTACCTCGATCCGGTCATAGACGTTTTGAAACCGCTATTCGATGGCTGGAAAGAAAGAGCCGAAGCTTCAGGCGAGGAGAATGCCTGAACTCGATTTTAATGGGTTACAACATCTGAATCCGGTCTGAGTCTTCAAGACAACTGTGAAAGGAGAAGCGCCATTTGCCTCCCGGAGACTTTCCGGAAGTGTTGTGCGTAGGAATAAAATATGTTTTCAATCGCTAGCGGGAAGTATATCGCCGTTGAAGGTGTGATTGGTGTTGGAAAGACAACCCTTGTCAGGAACCTCTCTCTGAAATACTCGATACCGACCGTCCTGGAGGTAGTCGAGGAGAATCCTTTCTTGCCCAACTTCTATGAAGATATGGACAGATGGGCCTTCCAGACGCAGCTCTTTTTTCTTGTTAGCAGGTTTGATCAGCAATCGGCCGTGAAAAGGACGGCTGCCCAGGGACAGGGAGTAGTTTCGGACTACACTTTTTACAAGGATCACCTCTTCGCTTCGCTGACTCTGAAAGGTGACCAGCTAGAACTGTACGAAAAGATCTTCAAAGTTTTGCAGGATCAGGTACAGACACCTGACTTGGTGGTCTATCTCTATGCAGACGTCAACGTTCTAATGAGCCGTATAGCCCTCAGGGACAGACCCTTCGAGAGAAGCATGGATCGGAACTACATCTCTATGCTCAGCGAGGCTTACGAGGAACACATGGGCTCTGAAAGAAACTTTCCGGTGTTGAGGATAGACACCTCCGCCATAGACTTCGTGAGGAACCAGAAAGACTTACACGAGATTTTCGAAAGAATCGAGGCGAGCTTATGATACTTGGAATTTGCGGAAACATAGGTGCGGGAAAGTCTTCGCTAACGGCTCTTCTGGAAGAGAGACTCGGTTTCAGAGGAGTGTACGAAGCGGTAGATGAAAACCCCTTTCTGAAAGACTTCTATTCTGATATGGGACGCTGGGCTTTCCATTCTCAGCTCTTCTTTCTTATAAAACGTTTCGACTTTCTCAAGAGGGTAAATACAGAAGGGGCCGTCGTCCTTCAGGATAGGACCATATACGAAGATGTTAAAATCTTCGCAAGAAACCTTCACTTGATGGGCTATATAGACAGTCGCGACTGGGAACTGTACATGGATACTTTCAAGACACTCTCCGATCACCTCAGTACTCCGACCGGGCTGGTGTATATCAAGTGCTCAACTCCTGTGCTTATGAAGAGGATCAAGAAACGCGGTAGAGGCTTCGAAAGCGATATAAAAGAGGAGTACATAGAAAGGCTCAACAGACTGTACGACGAATGGATCGAAGACGCAGACTTCTGCAGAAAACTGATTATAGACGGCGACAAATACGACTTCATGGAGAGTGATCAGGATAGGGACGATGTTCTTCATCTGATTTCCAGATTCAACGCCGAGCTGGTGGCTGGCGTACAGTCGAAACTCTTCTCCAGATAGAGGAGCTCATTGTAAATATATTGGCTGTAACCGTAAATCTCATATAATCGGGAGGTTCGTATGGAGTTTCTATCTGTTCCACTGCCAGAGAAGATAATAAAACATGAGAGCGAAGGTGCTTTTGAAAAGGCAACCCGGGAGATAGACTTTCAACTCTCCTTAAGCCTTCCTTCAATACTCCGTGAAAGGTTGCTATGGGAAAGGGAGAGGTTGAGGCGGATACGTGAGAACTACATCTATACCATTGATATAGCTTTCGAGATACTAGATTCGGAATTGGCGGACTTCACTCGCGCAGAGTTCGATGAATTGAAGAAGGGTGGTTATCTCGATTTCATGGTTATCGACGGCGAAGAGTTCTATGAAAAGCGGTTCGATAAAAACCTGCTCTTTGCCAGAAATGATTATGAAAAACGCTTGAAAGAGAAAGACATCGAGCGTAACAAGAAAAAAGAGCTGCTGCAGACCCAAATAGATCGTTTGATATCCGAGAGAGTACCGGCCACCTTTAGAGTCAGAGCCCGGTCTTCCATGAAGGCCAGAGTTCAGGCAGGAGACAAGGGCGAGTACCTTAAGTGCTGGCTGCCAGTTGCACGGCCCGGCGACCAGATCGAAAATGTCAAGATACTCAACACCAGCCAGAAGAACTACTTTCTGGCCCCGCCCGATGCCCCGCAGAGAACCATATACATGGAAGCACCTATGGGGGAAGTCAACTTCTCGGTTGAGTTCGAGTACGAAATCTCGGAAATCTCGACCTCTATCGACCCCTTTTCAATCCGACCCGTTGATGAAGCCCGTTTCTATCACTATCTCCGTGAGCGAGCCCCTCACATACTTTTCACACCCTTTCTCAAGAGTCTGGCAAGTGAGATCGCAGGCGACGAGAGGAACCCTTACTACATCGCAAAAAGCTTTTACGACTGGATATGTGACAACGTCAGGTACTCTTTCATGAGCGAATACGCCCTCTACGGCAACCTGTCGGAGTTCGCCGCCAGCAACATGAGAGGTGACTGCGGTCTTAAAGCCCTCCTCTTTATGACACTTTGCAGGATCAAAGGTATCCCTTCCAGGTGGCAATCGGGCTGGTACGCAACCCCGGCCGGAGCTAGCCCTCACGACTGGGCTTTTTTCTGGATCGAGCCTTACGGGTGGATTCCGGTGGATGGCTCTTTCGGAGGCGCCCGCAAAAATATACCGGCTTACAGGGAGTTCTACTTCGGAAATCTTGATGCTTACAGAATGGTGGCCAACTCGGCCTTCATGGCTCCCCTGACACCGTCAAAGAACTTCTACAGATTTGATCCGTACGACAACCAAACAGGTGAGATAGAAACCAATCTGAGACCGATTCGAAGCGATGAAAAAGAACACACAATCGAGATACTGGATTTCGAAAGGATATAAGTTTCATCGCGGGGGTAAGAGATGAAAGCGATAAGAGGAGCAACATCGGTTGAAAATAACGAACGTGAGGAGATCACTGCCAGGACTATAGAGTTGATGGAGGAGATCTTCGCCAAAAACGATATTTGGGAAATACACTCGGTGATCTTCACCGTAACGCGAGATGTCACCGCCTTCAATCCAGCTACGGCCTTCAGGCAGAGATTCGATTATAGCGATGTCGCGCTTTTGTGTATAAATGAGGCAGACTTCCAGGGATCATCGAATGGAATTATAAGGGTTCTCATCCACTGTGAATCAACCTCGAAGAACTTCGTCTATCTTCACAGAGCACGTGACCTCAGACCCGATCTGGTTAGGAAAGATGAGGATAACCCATGAAGATTCTTATAATCGGGGGCGGATCGATCGGTGGATCGATGGCTCTCAGACTTTGTGAGCGGGGTTGCCGTGTCTCTGTCTTCGATACATGCGAAAAGATACTTTCAACGCTCTTTTACAGCGGGATCGAGACTGGTCCCCTTGATCTGTTGCTACCGGGAAATGAAATAACCGTGATAGCTACTCCCATGAGCGTGGAACTGGAACTACTCGAAAGTATGGAGTTCAATGGTCCTGTGATGGATGTGGCAAGTGTGATGAGGCCCTTCCGTGAAGTGGCGTCGAGAAGGAAGATACGCTTCATAAACGGCCATCCGATGGCCGGCAACGAACATTCTGGACCGGCCGGCTGGGACAGAAGAATGTTCGAAGGGCGCCCCTTTTTTCTCTCTCCGTGTGGAATGGCAAGAAACAGCGACGTCAGCACCGCGTTGAAGATAGTAAACGACCTGGGAGCCAGACCTGAGTTCATAGAACCGGCCGAACACGATAAGATGCTCTCGCGTATCAGCCAGGGGCTTTATTATCTGTCCCGGGTCGCAATGAAACTGGGAAAGAATCATGAAAAATATGCCGGTCCGGGTTTTGCTTCCACAACCAGGCTCGGCAGGCAGAACAGAGAAATGGTACTGGATATGGCCAGATACAATGGAGACAACATCGCCGAAGCTCTTGAAAAAATCGAAGAGTACCTCCACAAAGTCAAAGAGGCGATACGATCTAAAGATATGATGGAACTCGTCAAACTCATAGATCTTGAAGAAATATAGAAAAACACACCATACACTGCATCTAGCACTTCAGAGAGTACCATGACGCAGCTCAATTTGAGATTGTGATTGACTTATATTTCAAACATCAACCGGTGATTCTCCGGAGAACTAAGCGATACTTTTATCACCCTTTGCCTTCCCATCTCGCAGATACACGAACCAGTAGATTGTGGCAACGAACAGTGCGCCACCTACGATGTTGCCGAGCGTCACAGGAATGAGGTTTTTAGTGAAGAGAGTTCCCCAATTCAAGTTTACTATCTGATCGCTCTTGACGCCCAACGAGATGGCTGCCTGGACGAAACCTTCGTTGGCTTTGGCGAGAATCCCCGCGGGTATATAGTACATGTTTGCCACGCTGTGTTCAAAACCAGATGCTATGAATAACCAGATCGGAAAGAAAATGGCAAGAACCTTTCCGGCTATATCTCTGGCCGTGGAGGCCATCCACACGGCGATACAGACCAGCCAGTTACATAATATACCCATGAAGAAGGCGTTTTCAAAGCTCAGACCTGTTTTATAAACGGCCGTCTTGATAGTGAATCCTCCCAGTAGATTCCCGGAAAAACCCAGCTGACCGGAATGTAGTATGAAATATACTACTAGAAGAGACCCTACAAAGTTTCCCGTATATACAAAGAACCAGTTCTTCAACAAAGCCAGCCATCTTGACTTACTCTTCAAACACGAAATGACGATAAGACTGTTTCCTGTGAACAACTCGGCACCGGCTATAATCACCATCATCAGTCCCGTGGTGAATATCGCTCCGGCGAGGGCCTTTGCCAATCCGACAGAGCCGATTGTGTGAATTGCAACATTGGACCCCTCTGCGGCAAAGGCGATGAACGCACCCCCTAGAATACCCAGAACAAATTCTTTTGCGGCCGTTAAACTGGTTTTTTTGCACCCTGTTTCAATGAAACTCACAGCATTTTCCGAAGGACTCAGAAAAGACTTTTCCATACACACACTTCCCCCTGCGATTAATATGATAGGAAATTTCCAGCAAAACAGGTGATTTTGCAGATCGAAATACATTTAGCAAACCTGACAAAATGTTACCACAGCCTATGAAGAAAGGATAGTCTCAATTAATTCAATTTGTAGTGACAAAGAGAAGAAGGGTCAGGTCACCCAATAGGTTAAATCCGTTAGGTGAGAAGAACTATTCTTTATCGTATAATCTATCCGCCTTTCCCGGTTTCATGTCTTTTGTTGCGCTTCTCTATTCTAATAAGGAGCTCAATCCCATAAACATCCGTCAATGTAGATCATTTTCCTCTTTAATTAGCGTACCTATCCTGTTGCCTTCCCCGTCAAGGATTGCATATCTGCCATCGGGAAGCTCTTTGAATTGAGCGGCCTTTCTTTCGATTTCGGTCAGTGTTCCGGAGTGTTTTTTCCCGCTTGTGCAAGGTTCTTCTGTTTCTTCGCCTCCTTTGGCGTTCCAGTCCAGCTTTTTCTGGATTGTCCACTCGTCAACGAAGTACCTTTTCCCCAGCTTGGTGGCCTTCAAAGTCCCGTCATTTATCCATTTCCGGATGGTCCAGGGTGTGCAGCTCAGAATTTCTGCCACTTCCTTTGTGTCGTAGTATTTGTTTCCTTTAACTTCTATCATTATATTCCCCTCCTCTTCAATATATTACAATTTATTCTAATATATATCAATCTTATTTAATCTAAACATATTCATTCATAGGCTTTGTTTTAGGATAGAGCTAAAAAATGGAGTTCTCAGACATGGTGATGCCAAAAGCTTGTTTCGCCCTAAAAACAATTGCGATATATAATACAGCTAGCGGTCTCCAGACACAGTGGAGGTGATTCGGTGAGGCAGATCAGGTCTATAATGGGAGTTTTGAGCGTCTATATGCGCAGCTTCGTGGATGTCATGTCCGACAGGAGCTTAATGAACAGATCGCTTTTCTCCAGTAATTTAAGTATTTACAGGGCTTTGAAATGGTTCAACATCGCTTTTTCGTTTCTCCTCTTCATACCGGTTTTTGCGTCGCTGGTGAGCTTCAACCTTCCGCATCTGCTGGGCTATCTGATTATGGCCTTTCTGGGTTACGCGACATGGATCTTTCAAGGAATAACCAGCGTTCCAATCTTCGAAGAGATAAGATTTCTGGCACTGCTGCACCTCAATCTCCACAGTGTGTTCGGTATGTGGCTGGAGTTCTACAACAGATTTGTTATATACGACGACATTTTGCACATTCATGGAGGTTTCCTGGGTGCAGTTGCCATTTTTCCCTTCGTTCTGGGGTCATCCCTTGCCTGGTCGAACTTGCCCGAGCGCGCCGTCAAGTGGAAGGTCTGGTTCTCAGCTCTCTCGATCGTGAACATGTTTGGGGTTTTCTGGGAGATCTTCGAATTCATTTCGGACAGGATATTCAGAAACTACCCGGGCTACAGGATGGCCCAGGAGAACAGTCTGAACGACACCATGCTAGATTTGATCTATAACAACATCGGCGCTTCGATAGGCATTCTAGTCTTCTGGTGGTATTTAAGGAAATCAAGAGACGTGAATGCCTTCATGGAAAAAATGGGTCGCAAGCTTGGAGAGTTCCTGGAGACCGGTAGAAAGAGAGTGAGGACGGAGAACTGAAATCGTATTGCTGACCACGGGAGGTTTTCTTTATGGCATATATGACAGTGAACGGAGTGAATATTTACTACGAATTGGAAGGAAAGAAAGACACCGGAGAGACTGTGGCATTCTTCAACGGCGTTATGGCTTCAACTAGCAGCTGGGCATCGCAGAGGAAGTTGTTCGAAAAATTCGGCTTCAAGATTCTGCTCCACGACTTCAAAGGGCAGCTCCTTTCAGAGAAACCGGCCGGACCTTACTCCTTCGCCCAGCATGCACTAGAAGCCAGACTCCTGATGAAAGAGCTTGGGATCGAAAGGGTTCACATAATTGGTACCTCGTACGGCGGCGAAGTGGCTTTGAGATTCGCGATTGATTATCCCGAAATGGTCGTTTCCATCTCGGTAATAGATTCTGTCAGCGAGCTAGATGAAGTTCTAAAACTCTTTGTGAGAGGCTGGCGAGAAGCTGCAGGCAAAAAGGATGCAAAAAAGTTTTTCTGGAGTATGGTGCCGACTATCTATCACAGTTCTTTCATAAGCGAGAACAAAGAAATGCTTGAGGAAAGAGCTCGTGCTCTAGAAAAGGTTCCGGAGGATTACTACGAAGGACAGATAGCTCTATACGATACTTTCGTGAGCGATGTTCACATGACGGATGATCTATGCAGGATAAAAGCTCCTACTCTTGTCGTTTGCGGGGAGAACGATATTCTCAAGCCACGTAAATTTTCAAAGATAATAGCAGATTCAATAACGCGTTCCGAGTTCACCGTTATTCCCGATTGCGGACATGTCACTATTTTTGAGAAGCCGGAGGTTCTGAACAGTCTTCTGCTTGGTTTTGTGATGAAACATTCGAATTGATTTCAAGGCTCTCATATTTCAGGCTTCCAGGCTTCCAAGAACCGCCTTAAGCTCGACAAAATCTCTGGCTATCATAAGAGGACCCTTACCGGGTTCAGCTTCTGGATTGATCCATATGAAGTCGATTCCTGCCTTCTGTGCGCCCGAAAAGTCCGACTCCAGACTGTCTCCTATATATATGGCTTCATCCTTTTCGATACCTGCTCTTTTCAGCGCAATCTCAAAGATCCGGGGATCTGGTTTAGCGTAACCGGCCTCCTCCGAGGATAGTGAAAACTCGAAAAACCTCTGCAGATTGGCAATACGGAACTTATTGAGCTGCACACAATAAACACCGTTCGTTATTATCGCCATGCGCCTACCGGTGCTTTTGAACTGGTGAAGAAACTCTTCGGCGCCGGGAAGGAAGTAAGCCCTGCTGGAGAGTCCCGTGAGATACTCCTCGTTCAGCTCGCTTGCATCGAAGTCAATATCCATAAGGTTGCAGAACTCTTCGAATCTCTCCACAACAACTCTCTCCTTAGAGGCGGTCCCTTTCTCGAGCATTGACCACCACTTCCTGTTTATATGCCGGTAGTTTTCTATCTGAGAGGAGTTCAGAGCTATTCCCCTGGATTTGAACACCTCTATCAGGGTTTCATTCTCGCTCCTTTCGAAATCGAGGATCGTGTGGTCTAGATCGAAGAAGTACATACGGTAGCGTGAATCACCCATATACACTATCCAGCGATTCCCCGATATCCTGAATCAAATCGTCGGGATGTTCGAGGCCGGCCGAAATCCTCACGGTCCTTCCTGAGAATCCAAACCTGTGGAGTTCTTCTTCTGGATAATCCCTGTGTGTCATCATTGCCGGTACTTCTACCAGGCTCTCCGCATCTCCCAGTGACACGGCCAGTTTTATAAGATTAAGATGTTTCACGAACGCCTCGGCCATCGAACGATCTCCTTTCAACTCGAAGCTCACTATTCCTCCGAAACCTTTCATCTGTTGTTTCGCAAGTCCATGTCCCGGATGCTCTTCGAGTTCTGGATAGAGGACTCTCTCAACGCCTCTGTGATCTTTCAGAAATCTGGAGATCTTCGAAGCGTTCGAACAGTGGCGTTCCATCCTGAGACCGAGAGTTTTCATTCCCCTAAGGAGGAGCCACGCGTTGAAGGGACTCATAACCCCTCCCAGCTCACACATGTAACCGAACTTGAGTCTCTGAACATAATCGAAATCCCTCGATGTTGCCACACCCCCTACCACATCGCCGTGACCGGAGATATACTTCGTGACACTGTGGAGAACTACATCGGCTCCCAGTTCGAGCGGTCTTTGAAGAACGGGTGTGGCGAAAGTGTTGTCCACCACCACTTTTATTCCCCGTTCGTGTGCCATTCTGGAAATGCCTGCGATATCTATTATTTCCAGGGATGGATTGGTAGGTGTTTCGAGGTACAAAACCCTGGTACTTGGAAGTATCGATTCCTCTATTCGATTCAGGTCTGTCATATCCACGAAGTCGGTGTGGACACCGTAATTAACCAGAAGATGGTCTAGAAACCCGAAGGTAGATCCGTAGAGGTTCCGGTGGGCCAGAACGTGATCACCCGATTCCGTGAGCGACATCACCACGGAGCTTATGGCAGCCATCCCTGAGGAGAAAGCCACACCGTCTACCCCACCCTCTAGAGCTGAGAGCCTCTGTTCGAAGAGATTAACTGTGGGATTGCCCCCGCGCGTGTAAACGTACGCCCTTCTTTTGAAGGTAAAAGTGTCTTCAGCCTGCTGGAGATCCTTGAAAGTGAATGTGGAGGTCATATAAATGGGTGAGTTCAACGCCTGATTTTGATCCTCCTGTTCTGCGGCGTGGATAGATAGTGTATCGAAACGATACTTTCTTTCTTCGTGCAAAGAAATCACCTCACTTGTTTTGCCAATTATAGAACGTCAACGGACTGGTTGCTGGTTGCATGAGTTTCAACGTTGTCTAGTTAATGTTAATATCTCAACTTATGCATTTCGAGGGCTCTTCCTTAGTATGTATGAGTGAATAGGGAAAACGATCGCTGAAGTAAGCAGAAGAACGACAGTGTTCTTGAAGTTCGTGCTTAATGACCCTATTCTGGATTACCTCAATTGTTGCTGATTTGCTTATTGGATACGGTGCAATTGTAGATGGTATTATTTAGTTGGTTATTAGAACAAGTACAGATTCATTCTTCTGAAATCGCTACTTTAGGTCTGAATACTTTTTTTGTTTGTTTCTGTATTCGCAGAAAAAACTTAGAAACCTGAAGACCTCGTCTGATGGTTGTGCACATTTACTGAAATTGATTCTAGCAGGTGGTGCGATCTAGTTGAGAAAAGCATTTGTAATAGAGCTATTTGGGCATGAGATGTGTTTGCTCTCAGTAGTTCAAGTTCTTAACGATTGTGAAGGTCTTGAAGTCAATGTTATATCTTCAGATTCCGTGAAAGCGAACGTGATGAAGAGCTCCTTTTATCCAGAAGATGTTGAATGGCATGACGTAAGAACGGAAGAGCCAATAAGCAATAGACCATTGAAGAATGCAAGCAATTTCAAAAGAGTTCTTACCGATGTCTTAAAAACAGTATCTAGTCTTTCAGAACGAAATGATCTTGTGTTAATCAATACAGTGGAATGTGACTTATGTCATCTACTTCTTAGGAACCTTGTAGAACCTTTGAACGTAAAAGGTCTCAAGGTTTTTATCGGGATACACAATTCATTCTTGTTTATGTCCGGTTTTGCAGCGGAGCTTGAGAAAGACCTAAGAAGGTACTACAGGCTGCCTCTGGAAAACAGATTTAGGAAGAAACACCTTCCTCTGTTTCTTTCTACTTTAATGGCAGAAATAGTGCTTCGATACAGAAGAACTGGTCTGAGAAGCATTGCAGCATCTGTAGCAGGTTATTATGTGTTTGGCGAGCAAGTAATAACACCGAACAACTCGAAAACAAGGCTCGTGTTCTCTGCAAAGCCCGTTAATCCTGATGTTGTAAAATTACGCCGTAAAAGGATCGGTGAAATCATGCACAGTGATGATAAGCTGGTCTTTACAGTCACAGGGAAAGTTGATCTCTATAGAAGAGATTACATTTCTGTTCTCAAGTCTTTTGAACACATTGATGCTAGCAAATTCCAGTTAGTCTTCCTCGGGGAATTCGCCGATCCAATAGTGCGGGATCTTGTAAATAATTCTTTGATAAGAAGTTCGATCACCACTTTTGATAGGCGCGTTTCAGAAGACGAATTTGAATATTGGATAAGCAAGACAGACTTCATTATCGCCCCAGTTTCAGAAATACCTCCCTATGGGAAATTCAAGATATCTGGCAATCCTGGAGACGCCCTTTCGGCTGGAACTCCGTTGATCATTCCGCAATGCTACTATGAAGGTAACACACCTCAAGGAACGTTATCATACACTGATTCCGATTCCCTAAAAGAGAAGATCGAAGAATTGATTGAAGATCGGAATTATGCTGTTTCTATTTCAAATCAAGCGCTAAATAGGACACGCAGGGTTGCTGATGGGTTCGAAACAAATGCTTACGTTTGCCGTATCTTAGGTGACATATAAGTTGGCTCTATTCTTGCCGCTTCCAGTTTGTTCAGAGATCTCACTAAGTTGTTCAGCAAAATGCCTAAAGTTTTCGCCGGCTTTGGTTTTGTGTGTATTGTGGTCTTTCGTAATTTCATGATTGCATTAGGCAAGAATTGTATATGCTAATCAATCTATCGACGTATCTTTCAAAAGAGTGTTTTTCTAGAATTGTTCTTTGCGCATTCTTACCTACAATTGAGTGATAGGATATATCACTACTCAATTCAACTAATATGTCTCGAATTGCTTCTGCACTTCGCTCCTCAACAAAGAAACCGTTATAACTGTCTTTGATAACTTCGGCCATTCCTCCCACACGTGTGGCGATTACTACCTTCCCGCAAGCCATGCCTTCAAGAAGGCTCATCGATGTACCCTCACGAACGTTATTGTATGTAATAGAAGGTAAAAGCACGATGTCGGCTGCCTTAAAGAAAGCATTAATCTTGTCGTGAGATACAGAGTCAAGAACAATAATGTTCTCCAGACTCTCTGCGAAAGATTCAATACTTCCACGTTCAGGTCCTCCTCCGGCAAAGACAAAGAAGATGTCACTGTTGTTCTTCAACATTGATGCAGCTTTTACTGCATAAGCAATCCCTTTTTCTGGAGAAAACCTGGAAGCGATTAGTATTATAGTTCTATCTTGGGGTAAGCCGAGCTGTTCTCTAATTGATTTCTTCTGTTCATCTGAAACAGGAAAGAAGTTTTCTGTATCTACAGCATTATGTAGTACGGTGATCCTGTTTAAAGGGATTTTGAATTTTTTAACAACATAGTTTTGTCTTTCTTTGTCCACACAGATGATATGACAGGATTTCCTGAAGGCTTCTTCTTCAATTTCGATAAGACGTTTTGCTGCTGATTCTCTTTCGGACTCCTTGCCTCTAAAGTTTCTTGCCAAAGACTCATAAGCAAAGTAACCATGGACGGTCAGCACGACGTTGTTGCTGCACTCAACACTTGAGGCAGAAACTACGTCTTGGCAGTGAACTATATCTTCGTCTTTTAGATCAAGTTTCCGAAAATAGCTTCTCAAGTCCGCAATCTTCACTCTGCTTCGTTCGAACGGATCCCAAAATCTTAGCAAACCGTATTTGAAAGCAAGTGTCAGTCCTCTAGGCATCGTTATTTTGTAATGTGAAGGACCAGGGTAAAAGGTTCTCACGTTGATTTGCCTCCGCAAAAGGTATTTCTCCAATAAGGATTGGTAAATGTGTTTTCCACCCTGTCGCACAATTGAGGAATTATCTGACGAGACTAGCGCAACTTTCATTTCATACACTCCCTATAGACTCTCGCTTCTGATTGTACAGTGTCTTTCCAAGAAGGAATCTGAACTGTTCCTCTAGAACTAGCTAGGTGAAGACCTCTATCAAGTGAGCTGTCAATAGCTTCTGAAAGACTCTTCTCAACGTTTTCACCAACTATACCACCTATTCCATCGGAATCTATAGCCTCGGATATCCCACCGGCTTCAGTACCGATAACCCATATGCCACATCCTCTTGCTTCAAGAATAGTTGCCGGGAACCCTTCATTCCTACTAGCCACAACCATAACATCCATGGTATTGAGAGCTAAAGGCATTAGATCATGGTGTATTCTTCCTGCAAAGCGAGTATTTTCACTAGGCATTCTTTCCCTCAGCGCTTTCATTAAAGGGCCATCACCTACAATGAGGAAGAAGACGTCTGATCTGAGGTCAATTAGCTCCCGCGCGATTGCCGGAAGTCTATCTGCTCCTTTAACTTCAATGAGGTTACCAACAAAACCCACGATCTTCTTATCAAGTGGTAAGCACATCTTCCTTCTTGCCTCTTCTTTGTCCATAGGTTTGAATACGCTGGTATCTACCCCATTCGGAATGACAATCCCATTAGACTTGTCGTAACCCAGTTTCTCACATGTATCATTCATCAAAGCCTTGCTCACAAAGATTACCTTTGCTGACTTTTCAAGAACCTCTTTTACGAAAACCTTGTTATTGTTTGAAATGGAGTGAATTTCACCTCCATGGGCGGTTACCACATAAGGAACTTCGTACTTATGAGACATTAGCATTGCGGTATATCCCTCCGGGAAGACTCTGTGGGCATGAAAAAGACCGAATTCTTTCATGTTCTTTTGTCTCTCTATAGCTTGAGCCATTCTTTCGGCGTATTTGATCCACGAATCTGTATTCTGTCTTAATATCCCCATACGATCCTTCAAGCCAAGAGAGATGCTTATGACCGGAAACTGCTTGTCTTCAACCTGGACGATGTCTATCGGTGCTGATGGGGTGATGCCTTTGAGTCTCTTCAAGAATCTGATCAGTAGGTTATCAAATGTGGAAACCGGAGCAAAATCAAACTCCACACCAAGACGAATCAGTGCTTTTAATCTTTCGATTATGAACACACCGCTCGACGAATTCTTCGGCTTTGGAAACATCTCTGAGAATATAAGTACCTTTTTCTCTACATCTTTCATAAATACCGCCGTATACTTAGTTTTTCAATAAAACGATCGGCTTTCTCATATGGTAAAACGTTTCACTAATCTTCCTCTAGACAATCCTGGATCAAGAAATATACTCTTCCACTTATCCAGTGTATAAAGATAATTCTGCTCAAGAAACACCTTCAGAGCTAATTCCTGAGGCCAATATGACTCTCTTCTGAACTCAAGAATTCCGTCGTTGAGAAGAAAATATGAACCGGGTATATCATTGACTTTCATCTGAATCGGAGTTTTTACCCCGATAAAGGGCGAGATCTCTATTATCCAGTATCTCCCGTTAGCGTCTCTCATCATATCGACGCCTAGCATGGCTTTTCCAATCGATCTATATGTTTCTATAGCCACTTCTAAAGCTTCTACTGGAAGATCTTCCTTTATGACTATTCCGCTACCAGAAGCTCTGAAATCTTTGCCTTTCGACTTTCTGAAATAACCGGTGATTATATTCCCAGCAATATTCACCCTTGTATCCAGCCTATCTCCATCAATGAATTTCTGAAAATAGACATAGTTTTTCTGGCGAAAATATGCGTTGCTGGTTTTCTTTCCATAAAATGAGAAAACTCGTTTGGAAAAACCGGAGAGTCTTTTCGAATCTCTTAAGAGAGACACTTCTCTTGAGCTTGCACCATGAAAACGCTTTGAAACTAGCGGATAGCTCAGGTTGTCTTTCATCGATTCGATTTCTCGGTAGTCGTTCGAAATGAATGTATCGGCCACAGGAAGGCCGTTAAGCTTCAACATGTATGTTGAAGTAACTTTGTCATCGCACAACAGAAGGGTTTCATAGTCAGGGAAGCATTTCTTTCCCAGTTTTTTCTCAAGAATATAGATCTTTCTCTTTATCTCATCCAACTCAGCCGGGCCGCTATTCGGAGACCAGATTAATAGATCGTATTCTCTGGCTCTTTCAAGCCAGTCTGAGTGGTGGTATTCATATATCTCAAATGGGAAATTGTTCTTATTTAGAAATCTCCGGTATTTAGTCCAGTGAGGATTTTCGTTTATATCACGCGTTAATCCGACAAATGGTTTCTTTTTGTCTTGAGGCCAGTCCATGATTACATCGCTAGGGTTGTAAAGCTCTACATCATCTTCTTTTGGATTCCTTATATCGGGATTGCCCAGTATTCTTATCGAAGTGAATCTATTCAATCTTTTAAGCAATTCACACCTCTTTGCAGCCTGTTAATTTTATACCTTGAGACGAACTCTATAACTTTCTCGCTACTCAGCTATTCATAATAGTAGCGATGAAATCTACAAAACAATCTTCCTTTGAGTTATCCCACACAAATCTATCATAATATCTACCGAGATTTTCCAGATAGCTATCATATGAGCCTGGAGCATTTAGAATAAGAGATAGATCCCTATCGGGTTCTTTAGAAAGATCAAGAATCAAGCCGGTGTTGGTTTCTTCAATAATCTTTTTCATAGATACAAATCTATCGTCAATAATAACGGGAGTTCCAGCTGCCAGAGAATCGTAGAACTTGTTTGGCAATGAATAGATATCGTTTGGATACTGTGGATCGGATCTACTTTGAAAGGCCAACAGAGTGTATTTTACCTTCGATATTCTGTCCATCATGAGGTCGTAGTTCATAAATGGCAACTCTTCATCGACAATATCACAGTTTGTTCCAATTGAAATCAGTTTGAAGTTCTTCTTGAGTTCTTTGAGTAAGTTGCCATTTATCGTAATCTTTCGACTGGTCCCGCCAACGACGGCGATTTCCGCGTTTTTTGCATTACGTCCGATCTGTATACCAGTTGCTGCGTAATTTGGAATAATCAATAAGGGCCTGGCAATCCCAGTCTTTTCAAACATCATTTTCATGGCTTCATCTGATACTCCGATTACACCATCAACTAATGATAGTTGTGCTTTCAGTATTCGCCATAGAACTGGATTTAAAAAAGAGTATTTCTCAGGGAGGAATTGCACTGGCATTATTTCGTGAAGATCGTAAAGCAGTTTCTTTCCTCTTTTCTTTACTTCACGAAAGAGCTTAATGGGCTGGGAAGCTGGAAACGAGTGAAAATAAGCAAGATCGTAATCCAGCTCTTTTACCAGCTTCAGAATTTCCCGGTCTAGCCGAATCCTCTTGATCAGTTTACCCCTTCCCGGCATTTCATCTCTACAAAGCGAAAAATCGCGAAGATTTCTTTGAAAGTCATTGCTGAAAGCACTATTTTCGCCAGAGAATTGATAACAAACAGGACCTAGTCTGCAAAATATCTCGACGGTTCTCATCACCCTTTTATCTTTCCGGGAGTGATTGTAACCTACTACTAGTGTTTTCAAAACCTGTCACCTTTCTTGAATAAACTCACTGGTTCCGGAAAAATCGCAGTCAATAACCATCATAGTGACCTATATAAAGTCAGTAAACGTTCCTCGATAGATCTCCATGAATACCTGCTGGATATTTCGATTGCATTCTCCCTCATATTGTTCCTGAGCTTTTTATCTTTGATGAGGATCTCCATCTTTTCGGCTATATCGGAGGGTGAGTCGGGATCCACGAAAAGAGCGCAAGGTTTTTCATCGAGTACTTCACGCCATTTTCTAAAGTCTGACGCGATTATCGGTAATCCAAGGCCCAGGTACTCATACATTTTTAAAGGCGACGACATCTCTTTGCTCCGCCCTCTGTGCATTACCATCAGTCCAACATCGCTTTCTGAAACGATTTCCAGTGCATCGTTGTGAGCTAGAGTTCCACGATAGGCCAGTCCGTCTGTCTGGCTTTCTTTTTCAGTTATGTAGTCTCTCAGAGATTTGTCATGAATCGGTCCAAGCAGATCAAGTCTTATGTGATATTTTTTTCGAAGCATAACGAAGGCCTCGATCATTTCGACAATAGATCTGTCTACGTCAATAGAACCAGAATACACGAATCTGACATCTTCTCCATCCTTCTTCTTATTTCGCATAGATTCAAGAAGCTGTGTGTCGGGAAAGTTGGGCAATATAGCGAATTTCTCTTTTCCGGTGAATCTTTCAAGCTGTTCTTGAACCACGACAACTATACCATCCATCAAATGAACAGCTCTTCGTTCGTAAGAATCAACCAGCCAGGCAACTACTTTTCTTAAATATCGGGGAATCCAATTTTTCGAAAGAATCACCGACGGATACTCCTCATGAATGTCATAAACCACTTTCTTTCCGCGGCGCTTAAGCTTTTTGCCAACGCCTATCAGCTCAGGGTCGTGAAAGTGATATATGTCAGCATTAGCATCAAGTGCTTTTTGAAGAGCTTCTCTAGAGCCCTTGATTAATCTATTGAGGCGTCCATGATATTCAGTTATCGGCCAATAAGTGATCTTGTCGTTCTCAAATTTCCCTTTCTTCGCAATGTAAATTACTTCGTAACCGGCCTTAGATAGAGTATCCAGCTCTTTAGATATTCTTATGTCGTTAGGTGGATGTACGGTTGTGATTACGCATACTCTCATAACTTCTTCTCCCCAAGCAGAAATGAGAACAAACCAAGCATAGAACCAACTCCATACGAAATGTGCAGCACGGGATAGCTGACTATCGCAGCGAAGAGTACATCCAGCTTCTTGGTTTCCATTGCATGAGAAAAAGAGAAGAGAATCACGGCAACAAGATAAGCGGCTAACAGAGAAATATAGACAAATAGAAAACAAGTAACCACAAGGGAAAGCAAAAAACCGAGCAGCAAGAAGAGAACGAACATTAGCGGAACCAGATGCCTTTTAGAGTAAGGCACTTCGGCATACTTCTTTGCGGCAATAACCCAGAAGCCATTCCCGAAGTTGTTTCTCCAGAGTTCTTTGTACGTCGATCGTGAGTAGTAAGTCAGCTCAATATCGGGGAAGAGAATTATCTTGCCTCCGGCACGTTTTAGTCTCAAGTTGAATTCGATATCCTGATTCCTAACTAGTTTCTCATTGAAATAGCCAATTCTGTCAAAAACCTCTCTCTTGTAACAGCCGAATGGTACGGTATCTACTTCTGTAGGCTTGGCGACACCTGTTCTGAATTTGGCTCCCCCCACCCCTAAAGGGCTGGAAAGAACCTTCGAGATTGCTATCCCGACAGCTGAACTGATTCTTGGTTCAGTTTTCATAATCCCGCCGACATTGTCTGCACCTGTCTCTAGTGCATGCTGTATGCATTTGGAGATGTAGTCTGACGGCATTTCACTGTGAGCTCCGCTGAAAAAGATATATTCACCTTTCGAGACCTTTACGCCAAGGTTCATTGCTACAGGTGTGATTTTTTTTTCGTTATTTATAAGCAGAACTCTGCTGTCTCTTTCAGAGAGCTCTCTAACGATCTTCCTGGTGCCGTCCTCGCTCATCCCATCAACTACTATGACTTCTATGAGCTCTCCAGGATAGTCGCAATCTAGAAAAGACTTAACACACTTCTCAATGAACTTCTCCTCGTTTCTCGAGGGTATGATAATCGATGTTTTCGGCAGTTCCAAATTGGTCACCACATTTCTTATCTCAAAAGAGCCAAACTGTGAAATCCCCTTGTACAGGATACCTTTAGAACGTCTGAACGTTTTCTTAAAGTTTCACAGGTACTCCCTCTCTGGCAGACTTATATATTCCGAGAATGATTTCCACTGATTTCTTTCCCTCTTCTCCGTTGACGAAGGGTTCTCGATCATCGATAATCGCTCTCGCGAAATCCTCGAAGGCAGTTATATGACCTGAACCATACACAGTATCAGGGTTCGGTAAATCCATGAACGGGTGTGACTCCTCGCCTTCGAACTTCCAGGTCTGGATTCTGTTCACAGCCAGCCCGCCCAGTACAACAGTTCCCTTTTCACCGAAAACGGAGAGAGTCTCTTCGAGATTCCTCGGATATACGTTAGCTGTCCCTTCAATTATACCAATCGAACCGTTCTTGAATCTAACGACCGCAGCCCCGAAATCCTCCGTCTCTATATAGGGGTGATTGTAGTTCTCCGTCATTGCAAATACCTCTTGGACTTCTCCTCCGAGCATCCATTGAAGGAGGTCGATGTTGTGCGCACACTGGTTCATGATAGTGCCCCCATCCATCGCCCATGTTCCTCGCCAGCTTGCCTGTTTGTAATACTCTTCGTTTCTGTTCCAGAGGATCCGCGCCGTGGCAGTAAATACACGACCGAATTTGCCTGAATCGATTGCCTTTTTAAGCTCTTGAACTGGAGGATTGAACCTGTTCTGAACACAGACTGCTAGTTTCAACTTCTTCTCTTTCGATAGGGCAATCATCTGATCCATATGTTCTGAAGCCAGTGCCATTGGCTTTTCTACAAGGACATGTTTTCCAGCTGAGAGAAAGTCGATAGTGTTCTTAAAGTGATTCCCGCTCTCTGTAGCGATGGTAACGAAATCGATCTGAGACGAAAAGAGCTCTTTGTAGTCGGAGATTACGCGTGGACGTCGGAGATCACACGCGGATGCTGAAGAGGTTGACGAGAGTTCATTTAGGTCATCCATCGTTCCATCTTTCTCACTTATTCTCTCTTCATTTCCGCGAGCAAGCGCTATCTCTCGTCTCTTCATGTATTCTTCTGCAGCTCTCTCGGCTTTCTCCGGAACCAGATCACAAACTGCAACTAGATCTATCAAATCACTGTTGGCGGCAAAAGCCTCTATGTGTTTCTTTGTTCCTATTCTTCCGCATCCAATTAGTGCGGCGCGTAGTTTTCGCATGAAATCATCCTTCCGGGGTTGTAGGTTGTACTTTGTACGGAGCCCACACTAAATATTCAAAGCACTTCAATATTTCCAGCCTTGATGCCCATTTTGTTCAGTACATTTTTGGCGTCGAATATGTATCTGGCATTTGTGACTATCATCTTGTAGTTTATGTTTTTCTTGTGGGCCGTTGTTATTACAACCGCGTCTGATTCTTTGATCAACTCTTCGGTCAGGTTGACAGTTTTCACAGTCTTTCCATCCCACTGGAACTGTGAAACGTATGGATCTACGATCGAAACGTGAGCCAGGTTCTTTTCCAGGTGTTCGAGCACTTTGAGTGCGGGCGACTCTCTCATATCCTCAATCTCTTCTTTGTAGGCTATTCCCATCATGACTACTTTAGCCCCGTTCATGCACCTTCCGCGTTCGTTAAGAGCCTTCATCACTCTGGTCACTACGTATTCTGGCATAGAATCGTTTATCTCTCCGGAAAGCTCTATCAGTCTTGTGTGGTAATCGTATTTTCTCGCTATGTATGTGAGATAGAAGGGATCGATAGGGATGCAGTGACCACCTACACCCGGTCCGGGGAAGAAGGGCATGAAACCGAATGGTTTGGTCGAGGCCGCATTTATCACGTCCCATATGTTAATGCCCATCTTGTCTGCCACGACCGCCATCTCGTTTATCAGGGCTATGTTGACTATCCTGAAGGTATTTTCCAATATCTTAGTCATCTCGGCCTCTTTGGGAGAGGAGACGACGAAGACTTCGGCCTCAAGCACCGACTCATACAGGAGTCTGGCCACTTCGGTGGATTCGGGTCCCACTCCGCCTACAACCTTCGGAGTGTTTTTGGTCTTGAATCTCAAGTTTCCCGGATCGACCCTCTCGGGGCTGAAGGCGAGATAGAAGTCTTTGCCGCATATCAGTCCCGTCTCTTCCAGTATCGGTTTCATAACGTCTTCCGTTGTTCCGGGATAGGTCGTCGATTCGAGAACGACCAGCATGTCTTTGTGGAGTCTCTTTGCGACATCTTTTGTCGAGTTGATTACATAAGTCAGGTCCGGTTGCTTGTATATGTCCAGCGGTGTGGGAACGCAGATGGCCACCACATCGCAATTGGATAGTTCGTCGAAATCTACGGTCGCTCTGAGATGGCCGTCGGAAACGATCTTCTCCAGATCCGCGTTCACCACGTCGCCGATGTAGTTATGACCTTCATTTACCATTTTCACCTTGCTTTCCTGGATATCGAAACCGATAACCTTGAAACCGGCCTTGGCCTTCTCCACGGCCAGGGGTAAACCTACGTAACCGAGACCGATTACACCAACAGTTGCAGACCTGTCAATAATCTTATCTTTGAGCATGGGAACCTCCTGTGTTTTAAACGAGACAACGAATGGGTGTCGGAGATAGACGAGATTACAAAATGACACTGAGAAAGTAAGATCTAGAGAAGGATTCAGCAGAACGTCTCTTATTGTACTCTCTCGCCCTCTCGATTTTCTTCTCTCTTTATTCTCGATTGTCAAAGTATTCCTGTTCTTCTATCAGTTGCTCTTTCGGAACTTCCCTTATGTATCTCGCCGGGATTCCGGCGTATATTTTTCTCGGTTCCAGATCCTTTGTAACAACGCTTCCCGCTGCAACGACAGCGTCCTCGCCAATCACCACTCCGGGGAGTAGTGTTGCATTCGCCCCGATCCTGGCACCTCTTTTCAAAGTTGGCCCTTTGAAATGCTTCTTTCTCTCTTCGGTTCTGCCGAGGTAGTTGTCGTTAGTGAATGTAACTTCCGGGGCGATGAAGCAGTAGTCCTCTATAGTAGAAAAGGCCGTTACGTAGGCCCCTGTTTCTATCTTCACTCTCTTTCCAACCTCAGTTCCGTTCTCAACGGTAGCTCCCTTTCCAACTATGGTTCTGTCACCGATTCTAGTCTTTTCTCGAATGGTAGCTAGATCTCCGACGAAGCACTTCTCTCCCAGTGCCGCCCCTTTGTAAATAACACAGGAGGCACCTATTGTAGTTCCATTGCCTATCGATAATGGTCCCAGCTCTCCAATGCTTGTTGTAGCGCTTGTACTTGCGGCAAAGGGCTCTTTTCCAAGAACTGAATTATCTCCTATCGTTACGTCGTTCCCTATGATCACACATTTGTGAATGACTACGTTGTGACCAAAGGTGCAGTTCTCGCCGACCTTCGCACCGTCTTCGATTATTACGTTAGTTTCTTTTTGGGTGTTAGGCATGGAAATACCTCCATGTGAGGTTGCTCGTTGTGGGTTGTTGGTTGCAGGTGATAAGAGACGACAAGGAAATTGTCGAGAAGCTCGCAAAGTGAGCGAGACGTGTCTGCGATACGAGAGATTTGAAAGAACCAAAGAAACAATGGAGAATTTCGCCTGCACCTTCTAGAAACAAACTTAGAACAAAAAAATCTACATAATCTCGCAAGTGTAGTCGTTCCAGGGGTCTTCTCCCAAAAAACCAGTACGTCTTCATTTTTAACAAACCAAACCACCTCGATCAGTTCTTCTCTGTTCATAGTGTTTTGAAATTTACTTTCTCGCGCAACGCGCACTCTCGAAAACGACTTTTCTCTCTTATCTCTTGCTCGTGACAAATTCAGCGATCTTCTCCACCACGCACTTGATTTCTTCGTCTGTCATCTCCGGGAATATCGGCAAAGCGAGTGTTTCTTCGCAGGCTTTCTCAGTTACCAGGAAGCTTCCAGTCGGGACGTTAAGGTATTCAAAGCACTTCTGCTGGTGGAGACCCATTGGATAGTAGATCGAAGTCCCTATGCCCTGTTCCGTCAAATAATCCCTCAACGAGTCTCTCTGTTCTCTACTGAAACCCTCGAATCTCACAACGTATTGATGAAAGACGTGAGAGAAGCAGTAATCGTTAGCCGTTCTCGGTTCGCCGTTCACCGAATAAGGAACAGAAGGGTAGTGTATCACCACATCGTTGTACATTGTAGGTTGTGCGTTGTGCGAAGAGCAGTCCTTCGATATTTGTTGAGTGTTCTTCGAAGAAAATTGATCTTCATCCATACCCGAGACCCCAAACCCCAGACCCGCACTTTCGAAATGCTCTGCGTATTTAATGGCTATTTCAATTCTTCTTCTTTCATATTCTTGCAGGTGCTTGAGCTTTATGTTCAGCACTATCGCCTGAAGCTCATCGAGTCTAGAGTTGATACCTATCATGTCGTGAACGTACTTCACGGGCGAGCCGTGGACTCTGTAGCTTCTGCAAAATGCCGCAAGTTCATCGTCGTCTGTGACGATCATTCCCGCATCTCCGTAGGCGCCCAGGTTTTTGGTGGGAAAGAAAGAAAGGGTCGATAGCTCTCCGATCGAACCCGTCGTCTTCACAGTCCCGTCTTCATAAGTCCAGCTGGCGCCTATGGATTGGGCACAATCCTCGATTATTCTGACACCATATTTCTCTCTTATCTTTTCGAGTCTTTCGAGATCGATTGCCCGTCCGAAGAGGTGAACCGGTATTATCGCTTTGATCTTTTCTCTTTCGGGGTGGGTTCTCAGTATTTTTTCAACTTCGTCCAAATCAATGTTGTAAGTGACCGGATCAATGTCGGCAAAGAGAGGAGTGGCTCCGTTTCTAGTAATGCAGCTGACCGTGGCGAAGAAAGTGTAGGGGGTGGTGATCACGTAATCTCCTGGTCCTATCTTCAGAGCGGCAACGGCTATGAGAAGGGCGTCGGATCCGTTGGCGACTCCTATCGCGTGTTTAACCCCGATGAGCTCGGCAACGCTTTTCTCAAGTTCCTTCACTGCCTCTCCCAGGATCACTCTCCCGTTGAGCAAGGCTTCGTCTATCTTCTCAAGAACCTCTTCTCTGAAACCCCTGTACTGCCTGGTTAAATCGAATAATGGTATTTTCATAAAACCTCCATGTTCCTGTCGAGAGGACATCTGTATTTGGAGAAGATGGAGCCGAGATTGCAAACGGACGGGGAGAAGATAACCACAGATTCATAACTGCGGTTTTCTGGCCATCTCTGCCTCCGTGACCATTCTTTCGTCATCTCGCCCTCTCGAAAATGGTCTTTCTCATTACTCAACTTGCTCAAGTTCCACTTTTCCCATTTTCGATATGGTGAAGACCATCACGTTTTTCATTCCGCTCTCTCTGGCCTTTTTGATTATGTTATCTGCATGCCTGAACGATGCCACGATGACCGCGGTTTCATCTTTACATTCGGCTTCATCCGGTGAGAAGACATGAAGATCGTGAAAGGTTCCATTCTGTTTGGCCGGCGAGTCGTCCAGAAAGCCGATTATTCTCATTCCCTCGGTTCTCAAAATATCCGCGAGAATGCCGCCGATTATTCCGGCTCCGTACAGGTAGAAGCTTTCGTGTTCGCTTTCTTTGAGCACGTCCAGAACCTCTCCGAAGATCTCTCTCGATTCTGTGTACAGTTTTGCCGCTTCTTTGAGGTAAAGGATAGTGAGATACTGGAGTCTGAACTTCCCGGCCTCCGTCAGTACGTATTTCATGTTTCTCCGGTTCTCGCCCTCCTTCTGGATTAGCCCCGAATCTTCGAAATCCTTTATGTATTTGTTAACCATGCTGGGAACTATGCCTGCCAGTCTGGCAAGCCTTTCCTGGGAAACTGAAGAGCTTTCCGTGAGAGCCTTGAGTATGCTCATCTCCCTGAAATTTGGAGAGGGATTGAAAAACGAATATTCGGAAAGATCCATAAGACCTCCTAATTTCATTCATTCACTGAGAGAATTATATCAGAGATTCAATTTAGTAGTCAAGCAAAAGAAGGCACATACTGGATAAAACAAATTGTGAGTGAGAATTAAATTTCAAAGGCATACCGCTGACAAGAGCCAGCGGCTGTGATCTGCCTTTAAAATAAGAATTTCCTATATGGTTTGAATGTCAAATCCGGTCTATACACAAACGGATTTATTTGCTATTGTATACCTCTTCTCCTTCTATAAATACCATTTCAACTCTTGAAGAGAACTGGAAAGGATGTCCCGACCACACTGCTATATCGGCATCTTTTCCTACCTCGAGCGAGCCAACCCTGTCGTCGATTTCGAGTATCTTTGCAGGATTTATCGTCACCATTTTCAACAGATCTTCCTCTTTTGAACCGTATCTGAGGGCAACACCGAGCTGTATGTTCGTACTCTCGAGCGGGATCACAGGATGGTCGCACATGAAGGCGGCCAGAACGCCTTTTTCATTCATTATTCTCGGTGAATCGTACGTCATGTCTTTCAGTTCTAGTTTTGTTCTGAAGCCGAAGATTGGTCCGATAACCACCGGTACGTTGTTTTCCTTTAAATAATCGACAATTTTATACCCTTCGGTGGCGTGCTCAATCACGAGCTTGAAATCGAATTCTTTTGAGAGCCTTACAGCCGTGAGAATGTCGTCTAGCCTGTGGGCGTGAATTCTAGCGGGGATCTCCTTGCGTAACACTTTTTCGCCGATTTCGAGTTTCGGATCTATCTCCGTGAAAGACTTCCCATCTCTGGCGACTATAGCCTTTTTTTCCATGTAACCTTGCACCTTCTGGAAGTATCCCCTTATAACCGCAGCCGTTCCAAGACGCGTTCCAGGGGTCTTTTTAAAGCCTTCACCATAGACTCTCTTCGGATTTTCCCCGGTCGCCATTTTCAAACCTGCTGGCGCTCTGACGACCATGTCATCGACTATCATGGTGTTTTTAAATTTGAATATTGCTCCCTGGCCACCGATAGGGTTGGCGCTTCCCGGAACCACCATAACGGTTGTAACCCCGCCCGAAAGAGCTCTCTTTATCGCTGCATCCTGCGGACTGAAGGCGTCAACCACAGAGACATCCGGTGTCAGAGGATCGGTCATCTCGTTCCCGTCCTGGTAGTATCCTCCTACGCCCTCTTCGAAAAGCCCTATATGTGAGTGAGCGTCTATGAACCCGGGGAAGATATACTTACCGGATGCATCTATTACTTCGGCACCTTCACACTTGAGGTCTACTCCGATTGACTCGATCTTTCCCTTGCTAACAAGTATGTCTCCCGCGAACGGTTTCGAGGTGATAGGATAGATTGTTCCGTTTTTCAGAAGTATCGACATGGTAACCCCCTTTGAAAATCGAATTATTGAATGTATTTTATCAAAAATGGTTCTTATTACAAACTATAAGAACGACTTCAAAAGAACGGGAGAGAAAATATGCTTGAAGACAGTGTAGCGAACCATTACTGTGCAACAGATGTTGAGAGGAACTGCTCTGAGGCTTTGATCTATGGTACGAACGATGAGTTCCTACTTGGCCTTCCAGTAGAAGCTTTGAGGACAATGGGTCCTTTTGGCGGGGGGATGAGGATCGAAAGTATTTGCGGGGCAATAACAGGTGCTCTGGCGGTGATAGGTGTTCTCTATAACAGAGACAATCCAACCGAGAGAGACAGAATGAAGGAAATCGCGGAGCGATTCCTGAGCGAGTTCAAAAACAGGTACGGCTGTCTGGAATGTTTATGTCTGAAAGATAAATACAGAGACGAGAAGAAAAAATGCGAGCCAGTAGTCAGGATGTCGGCAAGACTTCTCGAGGAGATAATAAAAGTAGAAGAGAGCAGAAGACAATTTGAAAAGGAATAAAAACCCTTCCGGTATGTAAGTTCGGATCGTTCATGATCAAAACTTTGATCGTACGATGAAAGTCTTATACAAATGAATGAATTTAATAACAGCCCAGATTCAATACCATGAGCAATTCTGATAATATAGATATGAAAAGCGAAACAAATACGATGAAGGAAGAAATTATATCCCACTCTGGTGGAGCTTATGGAACAGAGGTTTTCGCAGGAAGTGTCGATGTTTCACGAAAAGTTTCATTCTGAAGTATTGCATGGTAATTCCGACAACCTCTGGTTCACGCACAAGGAGGCGATGAGGTGGAAATAGGGATTTTCGGTCTGCCGCTGAGCGGCAAAAGTACTCTTTTTTCACTGCTGACCGGGGTTGAACCGCACGCGACTCACAAAAACGAAGCCAGCACAGCAGTTGCAAAGGTTTACGATAACAGGGTCGAAGAGCTTTCTAAGATTTTCAACCCAAAGAAAACCATCTATGCCACCGTCACTTTTGTAGATATCCCCGGTTACGACCTCTCTTCTGGCCAGAAAGAAAAGAGCAGGATACTCCAGTTCATTCAGAATTCCGATGCCATAGTAGCCGTAGTTAGAGCCTTCAAAGAGGCTTCCGTTCCCTGGCCAGCCGGCGCAAGCAGTCCTTCGAAGCAATTGGAAACAATAGAGACTGAGCTACTGGTTCGTGATATGGAAGTAGTGGAGAACCGTATCTCCCGGCTGGACGAAGCTAGAAAGAAAAGAAAGCTATCAAAGGAGGAAGAGCGCGAGCTGGAACTTCTTGGAGAGATAGAAAAAGGTTTTGAAGAGAACAGGTTTGTTTCAGTTATGGGCTTTTCCGAAGAGGATCTTAAGCTTCTGGGTTCGCTGGCGCTCTTCACCGCAAAGCCGATCATCGTTGCCGTGAACGTGGATGAAGATCAATTCACATCGAAAGAGTATCCGGAAAAGACAGCGATCACAGCCCGTGTCGCAGAAAGTGGATTCGCCTATATAGAGATCTCTGGAAAAATTGAAGTCGAGCTCAACGAGTTGCCAGAAGAGGATAGAGGCATGTTCATGGAGGAGCTAGGCATCTCTGAAAGCGGCATACAACGTCTCTCAAGAGTTGCGTACGAACATCTTGGGTTAATCTCATTTCTGACCGTCGGCGAGGATGAGGTCAGGGCATGGACGATAAGAAAAGATACGCCGGCCAAAGCGGCTGCCGGGAAGATTCATACAGATCTCGAGAAGAATTTCATCAGGGCCGAAGTGATACCTTACGAAGAGTTCATGACTGTGAAAAGTATGCACGAGGCCAAGAACAAAGGATTGATAAAGCTCGTGGGAAAGGAAGAGATCGTGAGGGACGGTGATATCTTCCATGTCAGGGCAAACGCCTGATAATATCCATCTTGAACTGGTGGATACTCACGCGCATGTTTCCTTTCCACAGTTCGATCACGATAGGGATAGAATTAAAGCCCAGCTCGAGAGTGGCGAACTGTCTATGCTGATAGAAGTCGGAACAACCGTTGAAGATTCTCTGAGGGCAATGGAGGTCTTCAAAGGTGTCAAGAACGTCTTATTATCAGTCGGGGTCCATCCCCACGAGAGTGATGGTCTCGATGACCGGGGTTTGGAAACTCTGAAATCGTTGTTGAAAGATAGACAAGTCGTGGCAGTGGGAGAAATCGGCCTGGACTTCTACAGAGATCTTTCGCCAAGAGAAGTGCAAAAGAGTGTTTTCTTGAAGCAACTTGAGATCGCTTTCTCTTTTTCGCTGCCGGTCGTGGTACATGTGAGAGATGCATACGAAGAAGTTTATGAAATACTCCGTCGATTCAAGGGACTAAAAGGAGTGATACATGCCTTTTCGGGAGGTCCGGCGATGGCTGGCAGATTTCTCGAGCTGGGTTACTACCTTGGAATAGGTGGACCGATCACATACAGAAAGAACGACGGGTTGAGAGAGATCGTTAGGCTGACGCCTATTGAGAAGCTTATAAGCGAGACGGACTGTCCATATCTTCCCCCGGTCCCGTTCAGGGGAAAGAGGAACGAACCACTTTACGTAAGATACGTTGTCGAAGAGATAGCCCGCCAGAAAGAGATGGATATCTACACCTGCTCGAAACAGCTTATGTATAACGCAAAAGAACTGCTCACTCCTGACCTCTGAAGGAGGTGTGATCTTGGGAGGATTTGAAGAATTCAAGAGTTTTCGAGAAAAGATGAATGTAAGAATACTGGAGACGGGAAGTATCAATACGAAAAGGTTCTTCTCCCTGGACGGTGCAGTTTATAAAGATGGCGCTCTCGATACCAGAACGAAGGAGCTGATGGGTCTGGTAGCCTCGACGGTGCTAAGATGCGATGACTGCATTTCCTACCACATAATTCAGTGTAAATCACTTGGAATAACCCGACAGGAAATTATGGAAGCCCTTGACATTGCTCTTGTCGTTGGCGGATCGATAGTGATACCCCACCTCCGGCGCGCCGTAGCGCTTCTCGACGAACTCGAAGAGAAAGGAGCCGGGTGATGGCCGGCAGGTTATTTCTCTTCGACGGGACCGCCATCTTCTACAGAGGATACTACGGTATCGACGTTTCCCTTACCAATTCAAAAGGTGAACCGACCAACGCCCTCTTCGGTCTGGCCCGGATGCTTTCAAAATTCACCCGTGAACATATGGACGAAGGTGATTACGCACTATTTGCTTTCGATAGAAAGGAATTGACCCACAGACACAAAATGTTCGAAGCCTACAAAGCGACCAGAGAAGCGATGCCGGAGGCTCTTGTTGCACAGTTGAAGGATGTTCCCGGTCTAGTGGAAGCTTTCGGATTGAAATACTTCTCTCTCGCCGGACTCGAAGCCGACGATATAATCGCCACGGTTACAAAGAAATACAGAGATAGCGTCGAAAAGGTCTTCATAATTTCAGGTGACAAGGATATCCTTCAACTGGTCGATGACAAAGTTAACGTCCTGCGTTTCGTCACAGGCCTTACCGATCTTGAGCTATACGACAGGCAGGCAGTGATCGATAAATTCGAGCTGGAACCGGAGCGGCTTCATTCTCTTCTTACTCTTGCCGGTGACCAGTCCGATAATATTCCAGGTGTTTCTGGAATCGGTATAAAGACAGCCCAGAAGTTGCTCAAAGAGTACGGGAGTATAGAAGGGATCTACGAAAACATAAGGCAGCTTTCGCAGAGTCTCAAGCAGAAGCTGATTGACGGCAAGAGATCGATGGAACTTTCCAGAGAACTGGTGAAGCTCCTGACCGATGAAAAACTCGACCTCACACTTGATGAGCTGGAGTATCACGGCTATATAAAGGAGTACCTTAGGGAAATACTGCTAAGGCTGGAGTTCTCTTCCATGATAGATGAATACGGCCTAACTAGCGAGGCTGAAGCCAATCTGTCCGACATAGATGGATATACTTTGATCGCCAGCGATGAAGAGTTGCGAAAGCTCCTGGAAAAGGTCAGGAGCAGTCCGGTCGTCTCACTGGATCTTGAGACCTCCTCTCTCGATCCTCACAGTGCCAGAATTGTCGGTGTTTCGATATCTATCGAGGAAAAGAGCGGATACTACATACCTGTCGGGCACGACACTCAGAGGTGGCAGGCCAATTGCAGATGGCTGCTTTCACAGCTGCGGGAGATACTCGAGAATCCCGGTACCAGGATCGTCGGGCAGAATCTGAAATTCGATTACTCAATCCTTGCCCTGAACGAAATCCATCCTGTAATACCCGAATTCGACACCATGATTGCGGCCTATCTACTCTCTCCCGATTCGAGACGCTTCAACCTGGACGAGCTCGCGTTGAAGTTTCTCGGCTACAAGACGGTTACCTTCGAAGATCTAATGAAACGCAATCAACTGGGCGATGACTTCACAAAGGTACCTCTAGAAGAAGCTGCCAGGTACTCGGTCGAAGATGCAGATATATCTTTGCAGCTCTCTTCCGTTCTCAGGAAAAAGATATATGAGCAGAAGCTAGAGAAGGTTTTCAGGGAGATAGAACTGTCCTTGATCCCCGTTCTATCAGATTTAGAGCTGAAAGGTGTTTATTTCGACATTCAATCACTGGAGAAACTCTCAGGCGATTACGGCAGAAAGATAGATTTCATACTGGGCGAGCTCTTCGAACTAACGGGTGAGCAATTCAACCCCAACTCACCGGCGCAGGTGGGAAGAGTTCTCTTCGATAAACTTGGCCTGGCTCCTTCCAAGAAGACCAGGGGGGGTTCTTTCTCGACGAGTGCAGATGCCCTTGAAGAACTCTCCGAAGAACATCCGGCAGTTCAGAAGCTCCTCGACTACCGAAAATACCAGAAACTCAAATCGACGTATCTCGATGCTTTGCCCGTGCTGGCGAATCCTATAACCGGGCGAATTCATACGAGCTACCACCAGACAGGAACGGGCACCGGCCGTCTGTCCAGCAGCAACCCCAACATGCAGAATTTGCCAATAAGAGATGAAGAAGGGAAAGAGATACGCAAGTGCGTGGTCCCCCAGAAAGAGGGCTGGAAGATCGTCAGTGCCGATTATTCTCAGATCGAACTACGCATACTTGCACACTTGAGCGGTGACAGGGAGTTACTGGAAGCCTTCAGAACGGGTAGAGACGTTCACAGTCTAACGGCGTCGAGATTGTACGGCATATCTGAGGAAGAGGTCGGTGAGGATCAGAGACGGGTGGGTAAGATGGTTAACTTTTCGATTATTTACGGGATCTCTCCTTATGGATTGGCCAGCAGGCTTAAAATAAGACCTTCGGAGGCCGAAGAGATGATCTCGAATTACTTCAAAGCCTATCCCGAAGTGCGAACCTTCATCTCCAGCACCATAACGGGTGCGAAGGATACCGGAACCGTCAGGACCATGTTCGGACGAAAGCGCGAAATTCCCCAGTTCAAGACCAGAAACAGAAACATAATACAGGAAGGAGAGAGGATAGCCATAAACACTCCAATCCAGGGAACGGCGGCCGATATAATGAAGCTGGCAATGATAAAGGTTCACGACCTTCTCAACAGTGAAAGAATGAAAAGCTACGCAATACTCCAGGTCCACGATGAACTGGTCTTTGAAGCACCACAGGAGGAACTTTTTAGATTGAAAGAGATAGTCGAAGAAGGTATGTCGAGAGCGGTGATACTCGATATTCCCCTCGATATTGAGATATCTACAGGAGATTACTGGTGTTGATACCGGGCGGGAAACTCCGCAATATGTTGAGATGAGCAGAAAAAAAACAAATTGGGGAGCGATGTCTTCTCTCTACCAATTTGCTATTATAATAATAACGAACATACTTGTTTCGGGAGGAATAGGATACCTTCTGTACAGGTTTGCCGGTATGGCAAAGATCTGGATCTCTTTTTTTCTGCTTTTTGGAGCTTTTTCCGGTATATACAACGGAATTAAATATCTACTGAAAGAGGCAGAGCGTTATGATAGAAACAAGAACCATGACGATAAAGATAGCGGTGATAATGGCGCTTCTGGCGATGGCTGAGAGTGCGCTGCTTTCCTTTGTATCTTTCGGAGGAGCCGAGTATGGCGTTTTTTATGGGACGACGTTCTCGTTGCTCGCTTTTTTACTAATAGTGAGCGACGCCGGTCTTCTGGTAATGGAGGGCAGGCGTTTTGTCTGGGGATTCGCCTTGAGGTACGGGCTATTCGGCATATGTCTTGCAAGTTCGGCGATGTATTCGACCGGCTTCTTTTTTGGAAGTTTCGTGGGACTCATGAACCTAAAGATATCTGCCATGATTTTCGGGAGGTGGCTCTGTGAAAATTAGTCTTACCAGGTCTGACAAGATCTTTCTCGGAACGGTATTCGCGGGTTATATCGCTGTCATGGTGTACATGCTGGCTACCGGTTATAAGTTCCAGCTTGAGGGCGTTGGTCAGCGCTGGATCTATCAGCTTCCCTTCGGCGAGGGACCGATGAGCAGAATCAATCCTTTGACGGTGATAATGACCTGGGTAATCATGGCGTTGATCATTTTTGTTGCTACCAGAGTAAAGGTTTTTAAGATAATCCCGGGAAAGAAGCAGAGCCTTCTGGAAGTCGCAATGGAGTACGTGTACGACCTTGTAGAGGATTCGGTAAACAAGAAAGAGTTCGTCAGACCTATATTCAACATAGCCGCTTCCATCTTTCTGTTCGTGCTCTTGTCGAACATTATCGGCAGCTTTCCGGGAATAAACGCAATACCAACTGACGGAGGAGGATTCAAGATAACCATACTTTCCGATACATGGTACGCACCCACTTCGGACCTCAATATGAACCTGATGCTGGCGGGCTTTGTTTTTGTTATGAGCCACGTTTTTTCGATAAAGGCTAAGGGCTTCAAGAGCTGGGCGAAGAGCTTTTTTGAACCGGCCTGGCCCATGTTTCCCATGAACGTGATAGGAGAGATCGCCAAGCCTGTTTCGCATTCTTTGAGGCTCTTCGGGAATATAATGGGTGGCGGTATTCTCATACTTATAATTGGCTATCTTGCCAAGTACTTCATAGTTCCCGTGGCACTGTGGGGGATTTTTGGACTGTTCTTCGGGGCGATACAGGCTTTGATCTTTACGATACTTGCAATAGCTTACATCAGTTCGTTGATAGATTGATTACCGAGGAGGTATTGACTGTGGAAATTGGAGAAGGACTCATGATGCTTGGAAAGTACATAGGAGCGGGACTGGCCATGGGAATCGGTGCCATAGGTCCTGGAATTGGAGAAGGTAGGATCGGTGCCAGCGCCATGGAGGCGATGGCCAGGCAGCCGGAGATGATAGGTACACTCACTACCAGGATGATCCTGGCCGACGCTATCGCAGAGACCACCGGTATCTATTCGCTGGTTATAGCCTTTATGATCCTGCTGGTTGTGTAATACCGGCTTACCCCAAAGGGGAGGGGTGATAACTTGATCGAGATCAATTTGACTGCGGTTCTATCGATTCTGAACTTCCTGCTTCTGTATTTCGTGTTGAAGAAGGTCTTGTTCGACAAGTTTTTCGACATAATAAAGCAACGAAAGGAAAAGATCAAGGGAGAGATAGCGCAAGCCGAAAAGTTGAGGAAAGAAGCAAACGCTCTTAAAGAAGAGTACACTCGAAAGATGGATGAAGCCAGAACCGTCTCCGACGAAATGCTCTCCAGGGCTGAAAGGCAGTCGGAAGAAATCGTACGCCAGGCACGCGAAAAGGCTCAGCAGGAAATACAGAGAATGTATCAAGCTGCCGAAATTCAAATCAACCAGGAGCGAGAAAAGGCCATGGAAGATGTTAAGGGAGCCGTGGTGGCTTCGGCCGTGACTATGGTCGGACGTTTCCTTCAGAAGGAAATGGATGAAACCGCGAGAAAACAGTACGCCAAAAGAATGCTTGAAAGCCTCGGTGATAAAGAGTGAAAAGAAGCCTTTCTCTGGCCGCAAAATATGCGCGGGCCCTTATAGAGATTATCTCCCCCGAGAAGTTGGAAGGAGTCCGGAGGGACCTGAAGACTCTGTCAACCGTTATCTCTTCGGAGGAACTGGGGAAGTTCATCTTCGACCCTACTGTACCGGGTGAAAAAAAGGAAGCCATGTTGTTGAGCTTTCTCTCCGATCCATATAATGAAACGACGCTCCTTGTGAAACTTCTGGTTAATATGAAGAAGATCTGGCTTCTATCCGATATCCTGCTCTCGTTCGAAGAACTGATACTCGAACAATCGGGTCGGGTATCGGTGGAAGTGATTTCGGCTATACCGCTGAGCGATGAAGAAAGGGTCGAAATAATAGAAAAAGTCCGTGAAATGACCGGTCAAGAAGGTATGTTAAACACAAGAGTGGACGAATCGATAATAGCCGGTTACGTTATAAAGTTCCACGATGAAGTGATAGATGCGAGTCTATCTGGACGTCTTAAGAGAGTCAGCATGGGACTGGGAAACACTGGCTCTCGGGAGGTGATTGAGTGAAGATCAGCCCATCTGAAATTACCAAGGTCATACAGGATCAACTTCAGAAGACTGATATAGAGTTTGACTATTTCGAAGCCGGTAAGGTCATTCAGATAGGCGATGGTATAGCAAGGGCGTACGGTCTGAAGGGCGTTATGGCTAACGAGCTTGTGAAATTCGAGAACGGTGTTTTTGGCCTGGCTCTTAACCTTGAAGAAGATAATGTGGGTGTCGTGATACTGGGCTCTTACAAAGATATAAAAGAGGGAGATCTAATAAGGAGAACCGGCCGAATTATGGAGGTCCCGACTGGAAAGGCTCTACTTGGACGGGTGGTGAACCCCCTTGGCATACCGCTGGACGGTAAGGGTCCAATAGAGAGTTACAGTTACAGACCTATCGAAGTCAAGGCTACCGGTGTAGTCATGAGGAAACCTGTCGATACACCTCTTCAGACCGGCATAAAGGCGATAGACGCCACAGTGCCGATAGGAAGAGGTCAGAGAGAACTGATAATTGGCGACAGGCAGACAGGAAAGACGGCGATAGCGATCGATACGATTATCAACCAGAAAGATCAAAACGTGAAATGCATATACGTGGCCATCGGTCAGAAAACTGCAGCGTTGGCCAAGATATTGGACAGGCTCAACCAGTTCGGTGCGATGGAGTACACAACCATCGTCTTCGCTTCGGCTTCCGATACCGCTGCGCTTTCTTATCTGGCTCCATATGCAGGCGCGGCCATGGGAGAGAGTTTTATGTTTCTGGGACAGGATGCGCTTGTCATTTACGACGATCTTTCCAAGCACGCCTCGGCCTATAGAGAACTCTCACTACTTCTGCGCAGACCACCGGGTCGTGAAGCCTACCCTGGAGATGTTTTCTACCTGCACTCGAGACTGCTGGAGAGGGCGGCCAGGTTGAACGAGAACTTTGGAGGAGGTTCGATGACGGCTCTCCCCATAATCGAGACACAGGCCAACGACGTTTCAGCCTATATACCGACCAACGTCATTTCGATCACTGACGGGCAAATCTATCTCGATCCGAACCTCTTCTACGCCGGTAACCGTCCGGCCGTGAACGTGGGGCTCTCGGTTTCGAGAGTAGGTGGAGCGGCACAGATAAAGGCTATGAAAAAGATAGCCGGAAGCCTGAGAATCGAGCTGGCGCAGTACAGGGAACTGCTCTCCTTTGCGCAGTTCGCTACTGAACTCGACAAAGCGACGCGTGACCAGCTTACCAGGGGAGAGAAGCTCACCGAACTTTTGAAACAGAACCAGTATGTGCCGATGCCCGTTCAAGAGCAGGTTGCAGTCCTGTATGCCGGTGCAAAAGGATATCTGGACGATATCGAGACGGAAAGGATAAGCCAGTTCGAATCCTCACTATTGAAAAATCTGAGGGGCGAATACACAGATGTTCTGGATTCTATAAAAGCGAAGAAGGTTATCGACGACGAGATAGAAAAGAGGCTTATTGAGACTATAGAGACAACCAGAAAGCTCTTCGTTCGATGAGGATGGTCTGATATGAGTAAGGGAAAACTGAGGGCAATAAAGAAGCGAATTGAGTCCACCAACTCCACGATGCAGATAACAAGGGCCATGGAGATGGTAGCACGGGCCAAAATAAACAAAACCCAGAAGGGACTCAGATTCGTAAGGCAGTACGAGCAGTCGATGGAACGTGCTCTAAAGCGAGCGTATCTCGGTCTAGAGAGCCGGCCAGAACTCAGCGGTGAAGGTGACTTGCTACTGGTAGTAACGGCCGACATGGGATTGGCCGGGGCCTTCAACGCCGAAATACTCAAGCTCGCGGAACAAGAATTGAAGAAGCTGAACGTGAAGCGACTTGTAACCGTTGGGGTGAAAGCAGAAAGCTATTTCAAAAAGCATGGTGTCGAACTTTCCGCTTTCAGTCATTTCTATGATACTCCAGATCTTGATGAAGCCGCGATTATCGTGGACGATATCATGGACGCTATGGAGGCCAATAACCTCGGTGGTTTAAGCATGGTTTACAGCAACTTCAAAACGCCTCTTGCGCAGGTACCCAAAGTAGTGAATATACTGCCTCTGAAACCCTTCGAAAGAACGGAGAACGATCTCTACGATTTTGAGCCTGACATAGAACTTCTGTACCGCGATATTCTGTATTCCTGGATAGTATCGATCGTGCTTCGAGGTCTTTACGAGACCAAGGTAGGCGAGCTGTATGCCAGACAGAACGCCATGAAGAATGCCACAGAGAACGCCAGTAATATGATCGAAAGACTCACACTCGTGAGAAACAAACTTCGCCAGTCGAACATAACCCAGGAAATCATAGAGGTTGTGAACGGTGCCGAAGCTCTTAACGGGTAATCTGGAGGTGTAAGTGTGCCCGATAAAAAAACAACTAACGCGGGTAAAATAGTCGCCATAACGGGGCCGGTAGTGGATGTCTCATTTGAAGGTGCCGCTCTTCCCGATATACTGAACGCTCTGGAAGTGGAAAATAAGTTTCTTAAAAAAAAGATCGTACTTGAAGTGTCCCAACTCATAGGTGACAACAGTGTCAGAGCGATTGCCATGGACAGCACCGACGGTCTTGTGAGAGGACAGGAGGTTATAGATACTGGTGGCCAGATTACCGTACCTGTGGGCGAAGAGATACTGGGAAGAATGTTTAACCTTCTGGGAGAGCCGATAGACGAACTCGGCGATGTAGAGTTCAAAGACAGGTGGCAGATACACAGAGAGGCTCCGCCAGTTACTGAGCAGCAGACAGAGATTGAAATACTGGAGACCGGTATCAAGGTTATAGATCTACTGGCGCCTTTTAGCAAAGGCGGAAAGATAGGCTTTTCAGGTGGCGCCGGGGTGGGAAAGACTGTCCTTGTTATGGAACTCATCCGCAACTTCGCCATAGAGCAAAAAGGACTCTCCGTATTCGCCGGGGTCGGAGAACGTACGAGAGAGGGGAATGATCTCTGGCTGGACATGAAAGAGGCCGGTGTCATAGAAAATACCGCGCTGGTTTTTGGCCAGATGAACGAACCGCCGGGAGCGCGTTTCAGGATAGGCCTCTCCGCTATAACCATGGCCGAGTATTTCAGAGATGTTCAGAAGAAAGATGTTCTGGTTTTCATAGACAACATATTCAGGTTCGTTCAAGCCGGTTCGGAAGTTTCGGCCTTACTTGGAAGAATGCCCTCGGCAGTCGGTTACCAGCCGACGCTGGCCACAGAGATGGGAAAGCTTCAGGAAAGGATTACCTCGACGAGAAGTGGCTCGATCACCTCCGTTCAGGCGATATACGTTCCGGCGGACGACTTCACGGATCCAGCGCCTGCAACTACGTTCAGCCATCTGGATGCCACCGTCAACCTTTCAAGATCGATCGCGGAGCAGGGACTCTACCCGGCTGTCGATCCACTGGATTCGACATCTAAAAACCTCGATCCTGTCGTTGTTGGAAGCGAACATTACGAAGTTGCAAGAAAGGTTCAAGAAGTTCTCCAGAGGTACAAGGACCTTCAAGATATAATCGCAATACTTGGAATGGAAGAACTCTCGGAGGAGGACCAGCTAACTGTGCAGAGAGCCAGGAAGATACAGCGTTTCCTTACGCAACCCTTCTTCGTTGCTGAGAAGTTCAGCAATATACAGGGTAAGTATGTTCCGATAGCCGAGACCGTGAGAGGTTTCAGGGAGATACTTGACGGCAAGCACGATGATCTACCGGAACAGGCTTTCATGATGGTCGGAACCATAGAGGAAGCCGTGGAAAAGGCGAAAATACTGACGGCGGGAGAATGATATGCCGTTAAAGACAAGCATAGTGACGCCTTACGGTATTGTCTGGGAAGGAGATGCCGAATACATATCCTTCAAGTCTGTAGAGGGTGAAATCGGTTTCCTGCCAGAAAGGGCGCCGGCGATAATGAAGCTTGTCGTCGATGTGGTAGAAATAAGAGCCATCGACGGAGTTCACACCTTCGCGGTACACGGTGGATACATACTTCAGGAAAGAGATAAGACGACGATTATTACCGACGCGGCCGAAAGGCCAGAAGAGATCAATGTCGAGCGAGCAAAACAAAGATTAAAGAGGGCTGAAGAGCTTCTTGAGATAAGCAACTCCAGAAGAGAAAGGGCAAGAAATCAGGCTAAATTACAGAGACATATGCTCCGAATAAAGCTAGGTTCGGAGAGGTAGCAAGAGCCGAAAGCATAGTTTGAACCGCTTATTACCGGGGATATGTTGATTGTATCTCCGGTTTTTCTTATTTATTGATCTTTGGCATTGATTTGCATAAACAATCAATTGGTAAGCTCATAATAGTTAACCGGGAGAAGGGACAGATATGCTGGAACAGGATCACACCGGAGACGGGATTTTGGATCGGGCGATAAAACTCGAGAGGGTTCTTGAAAGCCTTCCCGATCCGTCGGCCATTATCTCTTCGACAGGAAATATCCTGCATGGTAATTCTGGCTGGGAGAGACTGGCTTCCTCTCTCGCTCTGGAATCGGCTACCTTTATGGAGTCGGGTAAAGAATTCGGAAGATTGGTGAAACGTTTTGCCGAAGAGAAAAAGTTAGAAGAATTCAAAGATCTTCTCTCGGGGAGAAGAAGCTCTCTAAACTTCGAACTTAACCTCTTTGAGGTTCCTGAGGGCAGGGGTTTTTCACTGTTCGTTTCACGCGTTGCTCTTCAAGACCAACCAATATTTCTCGCAGTTGTAAAAGACGGTACTGAAATCAACAACCTCCGCTGCTTGCTTAAAGAAATCATATACCGTGACAATTTGACAGGACTAGAAAACGAAAACTCTTTCAATCTATATCTATCTGGCAGAATTCATCGGGCGATGAACGCGGGCAGCTCTCTCTTCGTTCTCTATATAGAGATCGGTAATATAAAAGAGATAACGGCCATGTTCGGGAAACGCATTTCCAATTCTCTTATAGTGCGGATTTGTAAAAGATTGAGAGAGAATCTTGGAGGTAGAGAATTTTTCAGAGTTCAACACGATGCCTTCGCTGCGGTCTTCGAGTCGATTGACAGGGGAATTCTCTATCTTGAATTGAGCTCTCTTATAGGAAAACTTGAGAAGAAAATTATCTGTGAAAACCTCGAACTGGTCCCGGATATCCTGGCTGGTGTTTGCGAATTCCCCGTAGACGGCAGAAATGTTGACGATATCTTGAGTAACTGTCTTGGCGCACTGTTCAGGGCGAAAAGAGAGAACCTTAAGTGGAGTTTCTACAGTTAAAACTGCTACTTGAAGCGAAGGGTAATGATGTCGAAGCTGCCTCTGTTAATTGGTATATCACCGTCTTCTGAGGCCGTGTAGCCGGTTATCGCAAAACCATCGTCACACAGGGAAATCGCCATGGCGACATCGCCAAGAGTCCCTCCGTAACAATCGCTCCAGAGAATTTCCCCGGAACGGCTTACCTGGAAGACCCACATATCGCTGTAGGTAAGTCCCAACTTGTCCAGTTCTCCCTCGTGGAAACTTCCCAGCGTAACGTCGTCCGATTCAGTAAAACCTACCACTATGGCCCCTCCAGAGCCGGTAATGGCTATGTCGGTGAGATAATCGTTCGAGCGACCTCCGTAGATTTTCTTCCAGATTAATTCTCCATCACCGTCGAGTTTTATTATGAATCCGTCGTAGTCTCCACTCTTCCTTTTGAAATCTCCGCTCTGCGAATTTGTTGAACCACACACGAAAATTTCGCCTGCTGGACCAATTTCGACGGCGGCCGGTGAGTCCTCTCCAATACCTCCAAAGACCTTCGTCCATAGAACTCCGCCACTGCAGTCAACTCTAAGAACGAGTACCGAGGAATTCTCAATCTCGATCCCGTTGACTTTCAAGACTCTCGAAACGTTACCGTTTGAATCGCCGTCTTTAGAAGTAGTTTCAGCCGCTATCACTATATCTCCGTTTCCGGCTATAGCCATATCTATTGCCCGCTCATAGGAGCTACCTCCGTACTTCTTCTCCCAGACAGGTCTACCGTCAAGATCTAACTTGATAAGCAACACATCGCCGCGTGATATTTCCTCTGAACCGGCCGCTGTTCCGAGTACCAGGAAGCCGTCATCTGCCTTTGCCAGAGAAACCTCAGAGCTGACTGTTCGCCCGAGTTCGGTCTTCCACTTCACATTGGCAAACCTGTCGAGACTTACCAGCAACAAGTTCGAAGGCTCTTTGCTTGTGAAACCATTTCCTGTCGAGCTCCTGCCGGCTAGAAGGAAGCCACCGTCCTCTGTAGCTATTATGTCCGATATCTCGGTCCAGCCGAAATCCAGAAACTTCTGCCAGACTAAATAGCCATTACTATCCAGTTTGACTACCCAGCCGCTTCTGAAGACATCTTCCTCCGACCTCCATTTTGGCAATTCGTGAGATTCCGTCCAGCCTGTCATAACGAAAGTGCTATCTGTAAGTGCTTTGAGTGAGTTAACCGAATCACGACCACTCCCGCCCAGAAGGCGCTTCCAGAAAATGGAGGGTATCTCTTTTGTAGAAAAACTCCACAGCGGGCCTTGAACCTCTCCACCCCTCCCGTCCCTCGCATGGATTCTCCAGAAGTATTCACGTCCTGCCTCCAGAAAGGAAATTGTCCACTCATTTTCCTCTATATTCTTTGCAAGAAGCTCCAGCTCACCTTTCTCCCCGAAATAGACATCGTAAAAAAGGTCGTCGCCATCGGGATCTTCAGCGCTCCAGAGGAGTGTGACTTCTCTAAAAAAATCAACGGTTCCATCGGCAGGAAAGGGGTTTGCCGGCTCTCCGGGCCAGTTATTTACATCTATGACTATCACGGAGAATGTTGTGCACTGCCACTCCCCCCGTCCATCCATCGCCTTTATTGTGACACGGTGTGCGGTTGGCGCTTCTGTGGATCCAGGGAGATACGAATACACCCCTTCATCTATACTGCCAACTCCGCTCACTAGTTCGTAGGTGACATCGCTGGAGTCGGCTGAAGTGAAATCGGGAAGATTTATCATCAAAGTTTCACCCTCGTAAACTTTCCGGTTGCCGATCTCTATAGAGGGAGCCTTTGGATCATTTAAGATCTCTATGTTCAGTGTGATAACTGCTTCGCTCTTTCCAGCCTCCACCACTATCTCAACCACATCCTCGCAATCTTCCAGTCCCCTGGGAGAAACTGTATAGATACTTCCCTCTATCTTTCCACTGCCCTTGATGATCTTGAAATTGACAGGTCCGTTTGGGCCGGAGATAAAATCTGACAGGTTTACTCTCAGCTCTTCTCCTATCTTCACACTCAGCGAAGGCGTATCCAGAACCTTAATCTCGGTCTTTTCTTTCAGAGCAAAGGTTATTACCACCATCGATGTGATCGCTACCAGGCCTATGAGAAAAAGCCTTCGCATAGTCTCACATCAGCCTTACTTTTCGCTTCTTCTTTCTAGTGAAAAAAGGTCTGAATATAAGTAAAAGAAGGATGACTACCGTGGCAACTGCAACCGACACCAGTAACCAGTTGGTTTTTTTCTCGCCTTTTGCCGGAGCTGCCAGCCTTATGGTTTTTTCGGAAGTGTTGCCTTCGAGATCTCTGGCAACGACTCTGTATTCGCCATAATCTCCCACAATAACGAACATTTCTTTTTCTTTGAGGTCCACCGGATATATCTTTTCAGAAACTTCTACTTCAATTACCTTTATATCGTCGCTTACTTTAAAGCTCAGCATCTTTTCCTTATCGGCCTCAGCGTATTGTACATCTTCGCCCACTATAACGGGGCTCTCGGTGGTAATCTTCGTATCAGTCAGTATATCTTTCTCGACCCAGCCGTATTCCCTAACGAAGAAGGAACTTTCACCCTCGGCCGTAACGGTTACCTCCTGGCCGCGTCTGAGACTTCCGTGATCTCTTTCCACCCAGAAGATTTTTGCACTTGCAATCAGTGAAAGGGTCACTTCGATTTCATTTCCCTCGTTATCTATAGCCGTTACATGGTACTCACCGGTGCCACCGACCTTGATTCTCATACTCTCGTGTGGGGAGTTTACAGACACCTCTTCGCGTTTCTCGTCAGGTCCAATAACGATCACCGTTTCAACCTCATCGTTGTCGGTCACAACGAATTCAAGGTACTTTTCCTGGCCGATCTTAACCTGTTGCGATATTTGCCCTATTACCTGGGGAGGTTCTATATCCGGTGCGCTATCGGAAAAAAAACCCCGCGAAAGCCATTCACCGTTAACCAGAAGATCCGTAGCATTACGATCGCTCACGACCACCCGATCGCCCCGCCTGTACGGTCCGATGTTACCGACCACATACATCCTGGTCTCTTCAAACTGAACTTCCAATATCTTTTCATCGAAATTCCCTGTTGAATCGAAGGCTTTGACGGTTAATACACCGGCCGAAGTTGTCTTGAAGGTCACTTCGCCCGACTCTCCAACAGGAACTTCCTCATCGTTCACGGTGACTTTCACAACGGGCTGTGAAACAACGAAAGTCAAGTCGGTATCGTATATTGTAATTGATTGTGGAGATTGAATGTATATCCTCGGGAGTTTGTCCAGCTGGAGCAATAGACTGGGAAGCTCCGTTCCCTGCTGATCAGGCCGCTTTCCAGAAGAGGTTTTGACACGCGAAGCACCTTTACTCGAAGCAACCCAGTTACCATCGCTGTTGTAGGAGAAGTATTCCCCGTCGCCGAAACCTATCAAGGTACCGAGAGCAGCGCCTTTATCAACATCCCATATCTTCACAGCACCGTCACTTGAACCGGAATAAATAACGCTAGAATCGCTCGATAGAATTATCGAAGAAACGTCCCAGGAATGGCCTGTTATCATTTTTACAAGAGAGCCTGACGGTAGAGAAAGTATCTTCACTGTTCTATCGCAGGAAGAAGTGAACATTAAATCATCTCTTATGATTATCGCCGTTACTTCCGCGTTGTGAGCCTTCACTATTCTCAATGCCGACCATGTTTTTACATCATAGAACTTCAGAGGTCCGTCTCTGGAGCCAACTATCAGAATGCTCCTCTCCTCATCCATCGTGACGGACGAGAGAGCTCCGATTTCGGCCTTAATCATCTTCACCTGTTGACCTGTAGAAGTATCCCAAATTCTCAATGTACCATCATCAGACACAGAATATAAGCGGTTCTGTTCCGGCCAGTGGACTATCGAGTTGACCGGTCCAGAGTGGCCTCTCAACGATCTTATGAAGGCCAGTTCAGATAGCGACCACACCTTGACTGTTCCGTCGGAACCGGCCGAATAAAGAGTCTTACCGTCCTTCGAGACCAGCAAATAATTCACTGAACTCGTATGACTGCTCAGCGATTTTAAAGGTTTACCGGTCTCCATCTCCCAGACTCTTATCATACCATCATCGTATCCAGCTATACCAAGCCTTCCGTCTGGCGAGACTGTAACCGAAGTCACCCAGGAGCTGTGGAATAATAGGTTCATGACTAGCTTTCCATCCAGTAAGTTCCAGACCTTCACCGTGTTATCTATATAGCCGGCCACAAGATTCTTTCCATCGGGTGTTAGTGCGATGCAGTTTATGCTGAAAGCCGTCTCGTCGGGAATGTACTCCACTGAAAAAAAGGTAGTCCAAATGAAAAAAACGAACAAAACAACAAGTAATAATCTTCTCAACTCTATCACCTTAGCAGGAATATTCACTCAATTCTATCATCTGATGATGCCCTGCATTATACAACCTGTCAATCGAGAAACTTCTGAATCTCCACTCTGTGACCATCGGGATCTTTGAGAAAAAAGTGATATATTCCGAATCTCTCGTTTACGGAAGGTTTGTTCGGCGACATTTCCAGTCTGAGGGCTTTTTCGTAAAAATCATCTACGAACTCCGTGAGAAAAGTCACTATTGGCGAGAACATACCCGCCTCGACTGGAAGGTGTTCACAAAAGCCTATCATACCTCCGGATGGTACTGAGTAAATTCTACAACTTCCCTGATCCTTGAACAGCTCCAGACCCAGAAAGTCTCTATAAAATTCGTTAATCTTTTCCAGAGAGTGACAACCGAGAAAGAATATCGACCCATCAATTTTCATAAAATCACATTCCTTTCTATACAGTAAAGGTCCGATCTATGATCGGACCTTTTCCGGTTGATAATTCACACTTAATACAGAATTACTATGAGGAGAAGTCGCACTTAAAAGGGTGTTGGTGTGCTTTGTTCTAGCTTTTCCGGGTTTCCTGTTCTGCATTTTCGGTCTCTATTTGGTTTTTCAATATTTCAGACAATACGGGAGAGGCTAAAGTTCATGGTATTATGTACCAAATTTATTGCTTTTGAATTGCATAAATATTTACATATACTAGGGAACATCAGGAACAATTCGTCGTGCCTTGGATAGAGGAAGAACAGAGTTAAGAGGTATAAAGAGTTGAAAGATTGAGATTCCCTTTAGAATGCCAGTACAGGAACATTTCAGGGCAGAGAGTAGGAGACGGCGGCGTAGGAGTACCTTGGATGACAATCCCTTCTCAACATGCCGTCCGTGATCCGGCATCATGATATTTGCTATGGGGGATTAATCTGCACAATCAGACTGGTCACAGCAGGTTACTGGCCTCTGCCTTGAAATGCATAAGTTGAGATCCATGGGGTAATTGTATAAATGTATTGTCATATTAAAAAACAGCTAAAGAAGAGTTTTACAGTTATAAACGGTCGTAGATGGTTATAGAAAGCTCTAGTAGTCTTTGGAATGGTGTTGACTAATACATATAATCTTGTTCGAATCAACCTGTAAAGGGGGGAAGATTTATGAAAAAGGTCTTTGTAATTCTTTTAATCACTTCACTGTTGTTATCCGTAACAGCATTTGCAGCCGATATCAAGAGGGGAGGCACCCTCAGAATGACCTCGATAAAGCAGGGGATTCTGATCGAGAACTTCAACCCCTTCTCGCCAAACACCAATGAGATGGCTATTGGTGGTTTCTACGAGACTCTAATCTATTTCAACTCGATGACTGGAAGGATCATGAATTGGCTTGCAGAAAGCTATGAGTGGTCCGACGATCTTCTCGAGCTGACGTTCAACCTTAGAGAAGGCGTCTTGTGGAACGACGGGGCACCCTTCACCGAGGAGGATGTCCTGTTCACAATCGGACTAGGGAAAGACAACAGAGCGTTAGATGTCGCAAGTCTATGGTCGACGGGAGTTACCGGGGTAAGATCGGACAAGCCTATGACTGTAACCTTCACGTTCTCAGATGTGAACACGACGATCATCCAGAGATTCTCCAGTGTCTTCATAGTTCCCGAGCATATCTGGTCTAAAGTCGATGACCCTCTGACCTGGATAGGAGAAGGAATCCCCGTGAGTACTGGACCGTTCATTCTGAAGGAAGGCTCCTTTAGCGAACAGTCATTCAGTGTGGTTAGAAATCCAAATTACTGGCAGATTGGCGAAGATGGCAAACCTCTTCCTTACATAGACGAAGTTCTGACACTAACCACTACCAACGAGCAGGTTCCTCTCAGACTTGCCAGAGGTGAATTCGACTGGGCAGGCTACTTCGTTGCCAATATCGATGAGGTATTCGTCAAGGCCGACCCCGAACACTTCAAATACTGGCTTCCTGAAGGAAACCTAGTCTTCTTGAACCTCAACAATCTCAAGTGGCCCTTCGACAGCTACAACTTGAGGGCAGCTATAGCCTCGGCGATAGACCCGTTCGAGATAACCAGGATAATGGCCAGTGGAGCAGTCCCCGCCTCTCCAGCCGGCGTAAAGGCGAGTTACCTTAGACTGGCCGAGAACGGTCTCAGTGAATATGGTATAGAATTCGATCCCGATTACGCAAGGTATCTAATTGAAAGGGAAGGTTACAAGCTTAGCAGGAGCGGGATCTATGAAAAGGACGGTAAGGCTCTCTCTCTGAATCTCTATGTGCCGACGGGGTGGACCGACTGGATAATGGGAGCTGAAGAAGTTGCAAGGCAACTGAAAGAGGTGGGAATCGAGGTTATCGTTACTCTCGCCGCCTGGCCTTCCCCTTACCAGGACATGATCTTCAACGGAAACTACGAGATGCTTTTTGGGATCTCCGTCACTGGAACAAGCCCCTATTACCAGTTCGACAACTGGGTGCATTCCAAGCACTGGGCACCTATAGGAGAGAGGACCAAGAATTACTATGGAATGCGCTACAAGAACGACAGGATAGATGAACTCCTCGACAGCTACAGGAAACTGACGGATCCTCAGGCCCAGGATGAGGTAATGGAAGAGGTTATAGCCATCTTCCTGAGAGATCTTCCTTCCGTACCCATGTTCTTCAATCCGGTATGGTTCGAGTACAGCACCAGGAATTTCGTTGGCTGGCCGAGCGCAGAAAATCCATACGCAGAGCCGAGACCTACCGGGATGGATAAGATGCCGGTATTGCTTTCTGTACACCTTAGGTAGTTTTTCGCGTGGCCTCGCGGGCAACTGAGCCCGCGAGGTTCATCCTCATTCACGAGAGGGGGGTAAGGAAGGCCTGCTTTCCGTATAAGGAAGACGCTTTCTGAACAGCATTGGCCTATTTCGCAAGAAAAATTGGATTGTTGTTATTCGCCCTTTTTGTTGCAGTTACTCTGAATTTCTTCATTCCGAGAATGATGCCCGGTGATCCTGCACAGGATTTGATTGACAAGATGCAGGGTATTCCGTTGGAATCGCTCGAAGCAATAAGGGCTGCCTTTGGCGTCGATTCTAACGATCCGTTGCTTGTCCAGTACGGAAAGTATCTTCTGAACCTCTTGAAGGGCGATCTGGGAATTTCTATCTCCAGATTCCCTACTCCAGTCTGGAGAGTCTTGCAGGTCGCCATTCCCTGGACTGTCGGACTTATGGGTACTGCAACGATCATCAGTTTCTTTCTGGGCACATTGATTGGAATAGGCGTTGCGTGGAAACGTAACACGAAGCTCGCTTCCTTCACTGTCGGGCTCTTCATTTTCGTGCGTTCCTTCCCGTATTTCTGGCTCGGGCTGCTGCTGATATACTTTCTGGCTTTCAGGCTTCCGATATTTCCCCTCGGAAATGCCTACACTCCCCAGCTTCAGAGAGGGACGATGGAATTCTTTTTCTCTGTTCTAAGACACGCGATACTTCCTGCCTTGACAATCGTTATCTCTTCTATGGGGGCGTGGATATTGACCATGAGGAACAACATGATCAACGTGCTGGCCGAGGACTACATCACCGTTGCCGAAGCCAAGGGCCTCCCGCTGAGAAGAATCAAGACTCTATACGCCGCAAAAAACGCCATTCTGCCATCTATAACTGGGTTTGCGATGTCTCTGGGATTTGTCGTTGGAGGCGGTTTGTTGACTGAAATGGTCTTCGCCTACCCGGGAGTAGGCTTGATGCTCTATCAGGCGGTTCAGAGCAAGGATTATCCGCTGATGCAGGCGATATTTCTTTTCATTTCAGCGGCCGTTCTCGTAGCGAATTTCATCGCGGATATCGCGATTCTGATTCTCGATCCCCGTGTTCGGGACGGTGGCAAGTGATGTTAAAGGACACTTTTTCTCTCTTCATAGAGAACCGAAAGGCTTTGTTCGGGCTGATGATACTTGTCTTTTTCTCCGGAGTTGCGATCTTTGCCCCATTGATCGCTCCTTATGATCCAAAGACGAACAAGGTCGATGTCCTGAGGATAGTGGAAGAGGAGATGGGTAGAACCACAACTGTTGAAAGGGAGCAGATCGATGAATTCACAGAACGAAGAGTCTACACTCAGTCGATCGCGACTACATATGAGAGAGTAACAACAAAACTCCCGCTAAATGCAAGGCCTTCCAGGCAACACTTGCTCGGTACGACGAAGGCCGGACAGGATCTTTTCTCTCAGATGGTCTACGGAACGAGAATCACGCTTGCCGTGGGTCTTGTAACCGGACTGTTTACTACGATTCTTGCTCTAACACTTGCGCTTTTGGCCGGGTATTTCGGAGGCGTTGTTGACGACATCATCTCTCTGTTTACGAACGTCTTCCTTGTTATCCCGAGCCTCCCGTTGATGATAGTCATTGCAGCGTATATAACGGTCAGGGGAGTTATTCCAATCGTCCTTATACTAGGACTTACCAGCTGGCCATGGTCTACGAGAATACTGCGTTCTCAGGTTGTGAGTCTTAGAAACAGAGATTTCGTAAGGGTGTCCAGAATTCTCGGCGAGAGGCCGCTATACATACTCTTCAGGGAGATACTGCCGAATATGATCTCGCTGGTAATGGCATCCTTCTTTACATCAACGATGGCGGCGATCATGGGAGAGGCTACCCTTGAGTTTTTGGGACTGGGCAATGTCTCGATAGTGAGTTGGGGAACAATCTTATACTGGGCACAGAACAGCGGAGCTCTTCTGTCGGGTGCATGGTGGTGGTTCCTTCCTCCGGGTATCTGCATAGCCTTGATCGGGACTTCGTTTGCGCTCATGAACTTTGCCATCGACGAGATCTCAAATCCCAAGCTTAGAAAGAGATGATTGAGTTGGACAGACTCGAGATGACTCCACTACTTCAATGCAAAAACCTTGTAGCAGGTTACAGGATCAAGAGCGGCTTCGTTCACGCAGTGGACGACGTCTCGTTTGACCTGGATAGAGGGGGCTTTTTGGGCATCGCAGGCGAATCGGGATGCGGCAAATCAACGCTGGCATACGCAATTATGAGGCTTCTCAAAGACAACGCCACAATCGAAAGCGGAAGCCTTTTATTCAAAGGCGCCGATCTTGCGAAACTTGACGAAGAACAGATGAAAAAGATACGGTGGGTGGATATTTCGATGGCTTTTCAATCAGCCATGAATGCACTAAACCCTGTTCTTTCGGTTGGTGAGCAGCTCACTGATGCCATACATGCTCACGAAGAGGCAACACAATCAGACGCTCGAAAGCGGGCTCTTGAAGTGCTGAAGCTGGTAGATATTCCCAAAGACAGATTCAACTCTTACCCTCATCAGCTTTCGGGAGGTATGAAGCAGAGGGTTATGATAGCGATGGCCTTGATTCTGAATCCCGAGCTAATCATAATGGATGAGCCGACAACGGCACTGGATGTTGTAGTACAGCGAACAATAATCGAGAAGATTCAGGAACTGAGGAAGACTCTAGGCTTCTCAGTTATATTCATCACTCACGATCTCTCTTTGCTAGTGGAGATCAGTGATACTCTGGCCATCATGTATGCTGGCAAGATCGTGGAGTATGGAGCCTCCGAATCTCTTTTCAATCGGCCCTTACACCCATACACTAAGGGGCTTATGAACTCCTTCCCATCCCTTACGGGAATGATAAAGCGGATGGGCGGAATCGAGGGAAAGCCTCCCGACCTTTTGAAACCACCTGAAGGCTGTAGATTTCACCCTCGTTGTCCGCAGGCAATACCTATTTGCAGAGAGTCCTGCCCCTCACTGGAGGAGATCGCCGATCGCCACAGCGTCGCTTGTTTTCTTCACAAAGGAGCTGAGATCCTGTGAACGAAAATATCCTGGTTCTTGAAGGAGTCAACAAACACTTCCCGGTAAACTCTTTCAGAATGCATGGAAAGGTTGTTCATGCCATGGATGACGTCTCTTTTTCTCTGCGAAGAGGAGAAGTGCTCGCGATAGTTGGCGAATCCGGCAGCGGAAAAACCACTACGGCAAACGTGATGGCCAGAATTTACAAACAAACTTCCGGTAGAGTCACCTTTGAGGGTAGAGAAATAAGTAAAAATATGTCGCGCGAAGATGAACTGAGATATCACAAAAAAGTCCAGATGATCTTTCAGGATCCCTTTGGAGCCCTAAACCCTACACGAACTGTCGGAAGGATAATGGAGCGGCCTTTCGTGATTCACAAAATCGCCGGGAGAAGAAAAGCCGTAGAAGAGAGTATTGATAAGATACTCATCCAGGTGGGGCTGGAACCGCCTGAGCAATTCACCAGAAAGTTTCCCCACGAACTATCTGGAGGACAGAGGCAAAGGGTAAATATAGCGAGAGCTTTCGCTGTCGAGCCAGAGCTGATTCTGGCCGACGAACCCACTTCGATGCTCGACGTTTCGAACAGAATGAGCATTATGAATATGATGCTTTACCTTAAAGAAAGTCACAGCGTATCCTTCATATACATAACCCACGATCTTTCCGGTGCGCGCTACATGAGCGACAGAATAATTGTCATGTATGCGGGCATGATCATGGAGATCGGCCCGGCAGAAAAGATTATAAACAACTCGTTCCATCCATACACAAGGCTGCTCAAATCGGCCGCTCCTTCCCCGGAGATGGGTTTGAAGCGGAAGCGACTGATTACGGGTGGAGATATTCCGTCGCTGATCGATCCTCCTGGTGGTTGTCGTTTTCATCCGAGGTGTCCTTTCGTAAGCGATATTTGTTCTCTGGAGGTGCCGGCAATGAAGAAGATCGATGAAGGTCATTATGTGAGGTGTATTCTATGACAAATCTGCTGAGGTTCCAACTTAGTATTGTGTTTATCGTAAAGAAGGGGAGTGGTCGATTTTGAAGCTATTATTTTTTTATCAACCGCTTCCCCCAGTTAGGTGAAGCCTTATTTAAGAGAACTTCCTAGCAATCTTCCATGTCCGGTGGCGTACGTTATCGATCTGGTGTGTCCGCTGCAATCGCCGATGAATTTGAGGTTCCTGTAGCGATCGTTGTCTATCTTGTTGGAATAGAACTTCACTTCTACCGCGTACATCAGGTTGTCCGGATATGCCACTCCTGGGATAACTTCGCTCAGCTTTTCTATGAACTCCGTTATGGAGACAGAAATTCTTCTCGGAAGTACAAGGTTTATATCTCCGAGTATGAAATCGCTTTCCGGGAGGGTCGGTTTGATTCTTCCTAGCCTTTTGGTCCGCTTGGTTTGCATGAAATCTTCGTAAGTCTGCAGAATCACCTTACGGCCGCCCGCTAGAATATTGCTAAGGCGGCTGATGTACGAGCCGTATCCGATAGGGTCGTGAAATGGCTCTGTGAATCTCGTAGTGCAAAGAATTGCGAAATTCGTGTTTATCGAACTTCCATCCGAATTAGAATGTCCGTTCACGGTGACAAAATCGTCGTAGTTCTCCAGTACCACTTTTCCAGAAGGGTTGTTGCAGAAAGTTCGAACTGTGTAACCTGTCTTTGTCTTCAGCCGGACTTTGAACTCGTACATCTCGTTGTTTATCTTTTCTACCAGATGGTCTGGCAGTTCAAATCTCACTCCTATATCCACGGTGTTGCTTGAGGCAACGATTTCCGGGTACTTCGAAGCTACTCCTTTGATCAGGCCATGGCCACTCCTGCCAACCGCCACGACTACGTAATCGAAATCCGCCTCGAAATCTTTTCCCCTTAGTATAACCCTGCTGTCGGAAAAGTCTATATCTTCAACTCTTGAGTTGAAATGGAAGTGTATGTTTCTCTTTTGTGAGAACTCCTCATATATTCTGGTAAGGACTGAGCCGAGCTTATCTGTCCCTATATGCCAGAACATGGAGTTTACGGGTTCGAAGCCCTTCGCATAGAAATTCTCGAAGAACTCGGACTTACTGTCGAAAGATACACCGGTCCTTACGCTCTTCTTATCTTCCTCGCTCAGCTTGCCTATATAAAAATCAACGACCTCTCTCTGTGTAGAGAGGGGGATCTCAAGCTCACCGCCCATTGTACTCGATACGAAGATCTTTCCATCCGAGCGAATCCCACTTATGCTGGAACTGTAAATGTCTTTCGATCTCTCCAGGATATGTATTTCATGATTGCTGTTCATTATCTCACTTACGAAGCCAATTGCAGCGGCACCGAAACCAACAACTCCGATCTTCATATATAAGAGTCCCTTTGAGAGACTCCATCACCTCCATTTCTATTCCCAGATAAACTTGTAATTGCCCAGCTTAAATTCGTTTCTGAGCTGGACCAGCTGCTTCCTCAGAACATCGTTGAGAGGAGCTCCGCGGTCCTTTCTTTCGAGCCAGGCAAGATACTCCTTCTCACCGGCCGTGTATATTCTCTCCTCTCCAGATGCCTTCCTGGAGGCTCTCAATTCTCTCAGTATGTCGCCCGTGGTCTTTTTGAATTCTTCGAGCGATGTAAAGGCTTCCACATTTATAGCCATGAAGAAGTGACCTATCCTTATCGGTTTCTTTTCGCCATTCTCGCCTATACCGGTCAGCATTTTGAGGAAACTCCCTCCCTGAAGGGCCGCCGACAGGATCTCGACCACAGTGGCGTAGCCATAGCCTTTGTACCCGGCCGTCTCTTCGCCTATGCCTCCCAGAGGGACCAGAGCCGCTCCGCCCGTGTTGAGATCGATCAGTATCTGCTGGGTATCCGTTCTCGTCTTTCCATCCGGACCTATCACCCAGCCTTCAGGGATCTCCTTGCTGGCCCTCCCGTAAACCTCTATCTTTCCCCTCTGGGCGACCGATGTGGCACAGTCAAGTACGAAGGGGAACTCTTCATCGGTTGGCATTCCAAACGTTAGCGGATTGGTACCGAGCATATTCTCCACTCCGAACGTCGGGGCGATCGAGGGCCGGGCGTTCGTTCCGGTAATACCGATCATACCCGCTTCGATCGCCATGAGTGGGTAGTAACCGGCTATACCATAGTGTGTCGAATTTCTGACTGCCAACATCCCCATACCGAATTTCCTGGCTTTTTCTATGGCTATTTTCATTGATTTATACGCGATCACATGGCCCATACCATCATGACCGTCCACAACGGCTGTTGTTGGACTTTCTTTGACTATCTCAAATTCCGTCACCGGTTTCTGTGTACCTTCGCGAATTCTGTCTATGTAGATCGGTTTTAGTCTTCCGATTCCATGAGAGTCTATCCCTCTTTTGTCGGAAGTTATTAAAACGTTAGCACAGATCTTCGCATCTTCCGCGGGAACACCAACACTTTTGAAGACATCTACCATGAAGCGTTCCAGCAGATCGAAGTCAACCCACACCACATCTTCGTAAACACTGGACAAATCATTTCCCTCCCTTTCGTTTCGTCACAGTGGAATTATACAATGGATCTGTCCGATAAGCCTGACCAGAACTTTGGCGGCCATGGTTGTCTTTATTAGAAGAAATCGTGTAGAATTGCTTATAAGGGGAAGTATCGTTTCATGGGGATGGGTGATTGCTTTGAAGGACAGAATAGGTGCTGGAATCTATATATATCCAATGCCGTTGGTAGTAGTGGGAAGTATGGCGGAAGACAGGCCTAACTATACGACGGTGGCTTTCTGTGGAGTTGTTGAAGTTCAGCCTCCAATGATCCAGATTACTCTTGCGAAGACACGTTTCAGCTGTAAAAATATAAGGGAATTCGAATCGTTCAGTGTAAACGTTCCTTCCATGGATATGCTCAGAGGGGTTGACTTCATGGGCATCTATTCGGGTAAGACAACCGATAAGTCGGAACTTTTCAAAACCTTTTACGGGGAGCTTCAGAACGCTCCCATGATCGAAGAGGCGCCTTTGAACATGGAGTGCAGGCTTGTCGATGTCTTCGATTTCGGAGGTACTCATGAGACTTTCATCGGGGAAGTTGTGCAGAGCTATTGCTCGGAGTTCTGCGTAGTCAATGGATTACCCGACATAAAGAAGATAAATCCCGCGACCTTCTCGGTGTACGATAATTCTTACTGGTCACTGGGAATTCACCTTGGAAAAGCCTGGAACATCGGGATGAAATACACACCCCCAAAAACGATCCACGACTGATCGGATAGCAGCGTCATCGGCACCTCGACGATTGCGACTTTTGTACCGACTCTGGGTACCTAATAGCCCAAAAAACTCTTCGCAGTTCACGAAATGATCCTTGCAAGCCTGGAACTTTCCTTCGCACCTGGTTCATCTATCTCGTGGGATCTGAGGACGGTTCTATCTTCAAACCCCGATACAATCTATTTCACCCGTTGATCCTGGATATCACTGTGAAGCAGAAAATGTTGTAAAAGAAACCCACCGTTACTTTTCTTTTCCTCTTATCGGTCTGTAAGTGTACCGGCTAACCATCAGTTCGGGTGCAATGTCTCTTATAAAGATCGCTCAATCTTACGTACTTTCCACAAGAATCGCATGCTAGACTTTAGTTATCAGCGATGGCAAGGGAGGGTTTGAATGTTCACGAACGATCAGGGAAGATACTTCATAAGCAACAAGATATGGGATGAGGAATTTAGCGATTCCTGGATATCAGACCAGAAGATGGGAAAATCTCAACCGCCTCTAGAAAAACCTTTCGTTGAAGAAGGTCTGTTACCCCTTCCAGACCCGCTTACGGTTACTCTCAAGAAAAAAGACATAACATCGATAATACACGATAGAAAAAGCCGTAGGGTCTTCACGGATGAAGAGATAACTTCCGGAGAGCTTTCGTACCTTTTGTGGGCCAGTCAGGGAATAAAGGAGATTATGGCTAACAATTACGCGACTCTGAGAACTGTACCTTCGGCCGGTGCACGGCACCCTTTCGAGACTTATCTGTATATCAACAGAGTTTCGGGAATAGAAAAAGGAATCTACCGCTATGTGGCATCGAGACACTCGCTCAGCCTCTTGAAAGCTGGGAATTTCTCCGATGAAATGACCGAGGCCAATCTCGGACAGCAATTCGTTGGCAACTCTGCCGTGACGTTCCTCTGGTCGGTGATTCCGTACAGAACTGAGTGGAGATACAACCTCCACTCCTACAAAGTGATCCTTATGGATGCGGGTCACGTGTGCCAGAATCTTTACATCGCTTGTGAGGCTCTTAGACTTGGTACGTGTGCAATCGGCGCTTACAGCCATGAGAAGATAAACAGGCTTTTGAACCTTGAGGGAGAGGACGAATTCGTGGTCTATTTGGCTCCTGTCGGCCGCTATAGGGAAAGGAGGAATCCGAAGTGATCTTGGATGACGTGGAAAGAAGATTGCTTAATCAGATATATGCGAGAGTTTTCGGGCGGGAAAAGAGGTATTTGCCCGTAGATGTCCTGGCCGGCGAAAGCGGCATATGCCCCGAAGAATTCAGCAGGGTTTTAGCCTTTCTAGATGAAGAGGACTACGTAGAGGTAAAACCCTTCAGAATGCTCAGAATAACCCACAAGGGAATACTGGCTTGTGAAGAGGGTAAGATCCCCGAAAAGAGAGAGATCAGGGATAGAGTTATGGAGAAAATCAAAGAGCTCTCACAGGGAGATACGGAGGTTTTTATCGTCATAGACGCACTTGCCGGTGAAATGAATTTAATGAGATACGAGTTGTTCGACATTCTGAATTACCTTCAGGGCGAGGGGCTGGTGAAGATTCATTCGAGGATTTCCGTCTCTCTCTGCGAAAAGACACCGGAATGACCGTTTGTTCGTTTATGGAGCTTTAGTCCCGCTCGCTATAAACAAGCCATAAACTGCCACTATCGCTACATAAACATAAACGATGGTTATTGAGGATATAAAGAAAATGAACAATTTACTGTATATTTTCATTGTCAAATTACAGTCAGGAAAACGCGTGCTATAATCAAGCGAAAGTAACCCAACGGAGGAGCACCCGTGAAGAGTAGACGCCCATCAGGGAATGGGGGCGGATCGAAAGGCTAGGGTGCCGAAGGAGACGGGAGACCCAGATCCCGTCATCCTGGGCATACGGAGAACATCCGTATGACTGTCACGGAGGAGTCCGTGGAGAGCCGGTGGGTTTGGAATAAGCGATTATTTCAAACCATTAGGTGTTCCCGGTCTCATTCGGGAACACTTTTTATTTTGGAGGTGATGTTATGAAACTTGCAGTTGTTGGAGCCACCGGTGAAGTTGGCCGAATGATGCTTAAAAAGCTCGAGGAAGAAGCGATTACACCCGAGGAAATAGACCTTTTCTCCTCGAGCCGGAGCGCGGGAAGTCTTATGAAATTCGCCGGAAAGAGTATAGAAGTGAGAGAACTCAGAGAGGATTCTCTCCGGAGGGATTACGATTATGTTCTCTTCTCGGCCGGGGCCTCCGTTTCAAAAACCTTTGCTCCGCTTGCAGCCTCCTGCGGAGCGGTTGTGATAGACAATTCTTCAGCTTTCAGACAGAGTGAAGAGATTCCCCTTGTGGTTCCGGAAATCAACGGCTGTCTTTTGAAAGGCTATAGAGGCATTGTGGCCAATCCCAACTGCTCGACCATACAGATGGTGCTGTCACTGCATAAAATACACAGGAGGTTCGACCTAAAAACGATTGTCGTATCCACCTACCAGGCCGTATCGGGTGCGGGGAACAGGGGAATTGTCGAGCTGGAGAGGCAGGAGGCCGGATCACAGGATCAAGCGGTATTTGTAAGAAAAATCCACAGGAACGTGGTTCCTGTTATCGGCGATATACTCGAAAACTCCTTTTCGGCTGAGGAGATGAAGATGATAAACGAGACCAGAAAGATACTGGGCGACTCTAAAGTATCCATCTGGCCTACCACCGTCAGAGTTCCGGTCGCGCATGGCCATTCCGAAGCGGTTTTCTGCGAGACTGAGAAACCCTTTGAGCTTGAGGAACTCAAGGAAGAACTTCGGGCGAGCGAAGATGTTGTTTTGACCGACGAAAGGTTCACACCGGTCGAGATAGCCGGTTCGGATCTTGTTTATGTTTCAAGAGTCAGATCCTTTGACAGTCATCGTTTTCTCTTGTGGAACGTGGCCGACAACATCAGGGTGGGAGCTGCCACAAACGCCGTGAGAATATTGAAGATGCATGCGGGGGGCGCTTAGAATGAAGGGAATCAATTATTCGGCCACTGGTAATACCTTTCTGGTTGTCGATTCCAGAGAGGAGAGACTTGACGATGAGACCAAACACAACATCGTAGTCAAAAATGTCGACAAAAATGACGGTGTCATCTTTGTCGAAGACGGCTTCATGGACTTCTACAACCGTGATGGACTGAGAGCCAGCTTTTGCGGCAACGGCGCAAGGACTTACGTATATTTCATACATGAAAAAGAGGAAAGAGAGAAGGTTAGTTTCAAAAGTATGGCCGGCGAGATCGAAGGAGTCGTCTCGCAGGGAGTTGTGAGCATCAGAATGCCGGACCCGATTCTAACTGGCAGTTTTGAAGAAGAAGGGTTTTCCGGAGAGATCATAACCGTTGGAGTACCCCACATAGTTATGGAGGGAGACACAGAGAAAATCGACTGGGAGCTCCTTGTACCGCTCAGGCATCTCTACGATGCCAACGTGAACGTTTACTCGGTCATTGAAAAAGGAAAGTTGCGGATAAGGACCTACGAACGCGGAGTAGAGGCCGAAACCGGTGCATGTGGAAGTGGCGCCACTTCTGTGAGCTGGATATATGCGAAAAAGACAGGACTAAAAAGCGTGGAATTGAAGGCCAACGGCGGCTGGCTTACAGTCACTTTCGAAGATGGAAAGGCTTATCTAGGAGGAGGTGTGGAGAAATGTTCAGGGGAACTGGAACTGCTCTGGTAACACCGTTCAAGAACGGAAAGGTCGATTACGATTCCTTCAGGAGGTTTTTGAGATTTCAGCTCGAGGGTGGGGTTGAAGCCCTTGTAGTTCTAGGCACAACCGGCGAGTCGCCCTGTGTAAAGGACAGCGAGCGAAAAGAGCTTATCAGGATCGCTATAGAAGAATCAGGCGGGAAAGTACCCGTGATAGTCGGAACGGGGACCAATTCTACACAAAAGACAAGGGAGCTGAGTTCCAGGGTCTTCGACGACGGAGCCGATGGCGTACTGGTGGTAACGCCATATTATAACAAACCAACTCAGGAAGGCCTTTATAGACATTACGGCGAGCTGGCGACACGTGTGGGTGGTCCGATCATAATTTATAACGTTCCCGGAAGAACGGGGGTCAATATGCTTCCCGAGACGGTCCTCAGATGCGCGGAGTTCGACAACATAGTCGGTATAAAGGAGGCAAGCGGAAACCAGTATCAGGTCGATTATCTCATCTCGACCGTCAGGTCCAGAGGGCTGTCTCTCAAAATCTGGTCAGGTAACGACGATCAAGCCTTCCATCTCTGCTGCAGTGGTGGAGACGGAGTCATATCGGTACTCTCCAACGTTGCCCCAGCCGATACCGTAACCATGATAAAGGCTGTTTTGGCCGGCGATCTAGAAAAGGCGCGTGAACTTCATCTGAGGCTCTTGCCACTTATGAATGCACTCTTCATCGAAACGAATCCTATACCCGTCAAATACGCCGTGCATCTTCTGGGATACTGTGAAAACGAGTTGAGGTTGCCTCTGGTGGAATTGAGCGATAAAGGTGTAAAGGCAGTTGAAGAGGCGATGAAGACGAGTGGAGTGTTATGAGGTACGGGCTGGTGGGATCCTCCGGGAGAATGGGACACGAAATTAAAGAAGTCTTTTCGGCCCACGAACTGGTTCTCGAAGTAGATGAAAGCGGTATTTTCAGACGTGGAGAACCGGACGTTGTCGTAGATTTCTCAAATCGGTCGGTTCTTGCAACTACTCTCCAGCTATGCTCTCAATACAGTGCTGGCTTGGTGATAGGTACCACAGCTCTTGTGGAAGAAGACATGCAGGCTATAAAAGAGTTATCAAACCGTTCACCGGTCGTTCAGAGCTACAATTTCTCGACCGGAATCAACATATTAAAAATACTGCTCAGAGAATCGGTCTCCCTCTTCGAGGGAATGGATGTGGAGATCGTTGAGACCCATCATAACAAAAAGAAGGATGCTCCCTCCGGCACGGCCATACTGCTCAAGGAAGCTCTCGGAAGAGAAGTGCCGGTACACTCTCTACGCATCGGCGGCGTACCTGGCGATCATACGATAACGTTCGCCAACGACGGAGAGGTTCTACAGATATCCCATCGTGCGATTTCGAGAAGGGTTTTCGCAATCGGTGCCCTAAGAGCGGCTGAGTTTTGTATGAGTGTGAAAAGCGGCTTCTATAGATTCGAGGAGGTTTTGAGATGGACGCAGAAACGATAATAAAGCTCATAAGTCAGTCGAAGAAGAAGACGCCGGCGTTGTGTTACCTCAGCGGTAAGCTCCATGGAATCGAATCTAGTGATTTGACATACATCGGTGGAGAGGACTTCGGGATAATCATCGGAGACCTGAAAGAGATAAAAGCCTTTCTCGAGAGAAATAAAGAAGTCATTTTAAATCACTATATAGAGGTGAGGGCAAGGAACTCCGCACTTCCTCTTGCCGATCTCACGAAATACGAGGCCAGGATAGAGCCCGGTGCCATAATTCGCGATCTGGTCGAGATCGGCAAGAATGCGATCATCATGATGGGGGCGGTGTTAAATGTCGGTTCAGTGATAGGAGAAGGCACGATGATAGATATGAACGTCGTGGTTGGGGGACGTGCCCTGGTCGGTAGGAGCTGTCATATCGGCGCAGGAGCGGTTCTTGCAGGAGTAATCGAACCTCCCAGCGCGAAGCCGGTAGTGATAGGCGATGGTGTTCTGGTAGGTGCCAACGCCGTAGTTCTAGAAGGTGTGACGGTGGGTGAACACTCGGTCGTGGCTGCGGGTGCGGTAGTCACCAAGGATGTTCCACCCTTTTCGGTTGCCGCTGGCATCCCCGCACGGGTTATAAAGCAGTTCGATGAGAAAACGGCGAGCAAGACACAACTCGTTAAGGAACTGAGGGAGATACAACAATGATAGTAGTCCAAAAGTACGGAGGTTCATCTGTGGCCGACATAGAGAGAATAAAAAATGTCGTTGCCAGAATAAAGAAGAGGGTGGAGACTGGTGATAAACTGATCGTGGTAGTTTCAGCCATGGGTAAAACTACCAACGAGTTGATCGCTCTCGCTGGTAACGTATCGTCCCAGCCCAGCCCACGCGAGCTCGATATGCTTCTGGCAACCGGCGAGCAAGTTTCAGCAGCCCTCCTGAGTATCGCCCTGATGGAACTCGGTGTGAGATCCATCTCTTATAACGCTTTTCAGCTAAACATAAACACCTTCGGCGAGTTCAGTAACGCCAGGATCGCCGATATAAACCTCAACAAAATCTATTCTGAACTCGAAGCCAGGGACGTTCTCGTAGTTACGGGCTTTCAGGGTATAAATCCGGAGGGCGATCTTACAACGCTTGGAAGAGGTGGGTCCGATACCTCTGCCGTGGCGATTGCGGCAAAAGCCGGTGTGCCATGTGAGATATACAGCGATGTGGCCGGAATATATACGTGCGATCCTAAAGTGCATGAGAAAGCAAGAAAACTGGAATATATAACATACGATGAGATGCTCGAACTCGCGGCTCTGGGTGCGAAGGTACTTCATTCGCGTTCTGTGGAAATAGCCAAGAAATACAACGTGGAGCTGATCTGTCTCTCATCTTTCAGTGAAGAAGGAGGTACCAGAGTGGTGGCAAAATTGCCAGAATGGCTCGAACAGCCAGTTGTAACAGGCGCTACAATAGATACCAATCAGCTTAAAGTAACCGTCAATTATCTCCCCGGCGACACAGATGTACTCAGCAGAATATTCAACGCCGTCGCAAAGGCCAGTTTCAACGTCGATATGATCTCGGTAGTCAATGAGAATGGCCACTCTCATCTTACCTTCACCGTTCTATCGGCCAACCCGGCAGCTATCCGAAGGACCATTGAGGGCGTCTTGAAAGATGTAGACGGATGGGAACTCACACTCGACGACAACGTGGCAAAAGTATCTACAGTGGGAGTCGGTATGAGATCGAGTGCGGGGGTTGCTGCCAGGTTTTTCTCCTCGCTCCAGAAGACCGGTGTTAGAATAATCGCCACAACGACTTCGGAGATAAAGATATCTGTGCTGGTTCCCCGGACCGATGCGAGCAAAGCTCTAAGAGTGTTGCTCGACGAGTTCGATCTATAGAGGGTGAATTGAATGCTTTCGAGAGTGTACGATCATCTTTCACTGAAAGTGGAAAGGGCTCACGGCGTAAGAATATCGACTGATAGAGGCGAGTTTCTTGACACCTTCGCCGGTATAGGTGTTCTCGCCTTCGGCCATACCTATGAGGAAACAATTGAAGCCATAAAAGAAAAGATCGGAAGATTCTCTCATACCTCCAACTATTTTCTCGATGAAGATGCCATATCACTCGGCCAAATGTTGCTCCGCATGAGCGGGGGGGAAGGCGAGGTCTTCTTCACCAACTCGGGTACTGAGGCGACGGAGGCGGCGATCAAAGCGATCAGAAAATTGAGAAGGGGAAAACTCGTCTCCTTTGAGGGCAACTTTCACGGTAGGACGATGGGAGCACTCTCGCTTACCCACAGCCCGAAACTTAGAACACCTTTCGAGCCTTTGCTTCCAGACACCGTTTTTCTTCCGCTTTCTGGAAAGACTTTTGAGGAGTTCGTCGGAAGCAACGAAATTGCGGGCGTTTTCGTTGAACCTGTACAGGGAAACAGCGGAGTTCATCCTTTGCCCGAAGAACTTATCGAAGTTATATCCAGCATGAAAGAAAAGTATGGTTTTCTGATAGTCGCCGACGAGATACAGAGCGGTCTTTGCAGGACCGGGGACTTCTTCGCCTATCAGCATCACCATCTGCGAGCCGATATAATTACTGTTGGGAAGGCCGTCGGAGGCGGACTTCCTCTTGGCGCTACTATCTTTCATGGTGTGAGTCCCTTCGCTATGGGAGACCATGGCTCAACCTTCGCACCCAATCCCGTGAGCCTGGCTGCCGGGAAATCCGTTGTGGAGAGAATGGATACCACTCTACTCGAAGATGTTAAAATAAAAGGTGAGTACTTACGCCATGGAATGGAAAGACTTGAATGGGTAAAGGAAGTCAGAGGAAGGGGTCTGATGCTGGGGCTTTCCACTCTCGATCCCATCCGGATAAAGGAGAAAGCCTTCGATAGAGGTGTCCTGCTCAACGTCACCGGGGGGAGCATAAGGTTGCTTCCTGCACTGAACATCTCTATTGATGAGATAGATGAAATACTTGAAAGATTAGATTTTGGAGGTTGAGATGATCGATTTTCAGAAACTGGCGGACGATTATGGCACACCGCTCTATGTGTACGACGCTGTGGAGATAAGGGAGAGAATACACAGAGCCCGGGAGGTCTTCGAAGGGCTCAACGCCGGTATAGTTTTTGCCCTGAAGGCCAATGGAAATCCTGCCCTGCTGAAGATAATGGCACAGGAAGGTGTTGGAGCTGACGTCGTTTCCAAAGGCGAACTTCTGGCGGCCAAAATGGCCGGAATGAAAACGATCGTCTGGAACGGTAACGGAAAATGTGCCTCCGAGAGGGATCACTTCACAAACAAGGGAATAAACTATGTATGTATCGATTCCTTTGAAGAGCTTCCACTGTGGGATGGAGTCGAAATAATAAAGCTTCTCAGGGTCAATCCCGACGTCGATGCCAGAACTCATCCACATATATCTACCGGTCTGAAATCGCACAAATTCGGCATTCCCATCGAGAAAATCGACAGAGCTGCCGACAGGATAGACGGTTTGCATGTGCATATCGGTTCTCAGATCACCGAAGTGGCACCTTTTTTGGATGCTTACTCGAAAGTCCTCGACTGTGCGAAGAAGTACGGTTTCAAATACATTAACCTCGGTGGAGGCTGGGGAATAGATTACTCAGGTGACTCACTCGACCTTGAAGCTCTGAAGTCGGGAATAACCGCCCTTTTTTCAGATTACGACGGTAAGTTGATCAGCGAACTGGGACGTTTTATAATAGGGCCGGCCGGCTACCTCGTTGCCGGTGTGGTGAGCGTGAAACCCTCAGATAAGGTCTTTGTAGTCACCGATGCGGGTATGAACACTCTCATCAGACCTGTGCTTTACGATGCGCATCACAGGATACACATTCTGAATGGAACCGGGAAGACTGTAACCGCTGATGTTGTCGGTCCGCTATGCGAGAGCGGAGATATACTGGCCCGCGACAGGAGGCTGGAGATACCTATACCGGGCAGCGCCATAGTCTTCGAAAACGCCGGTGCATATGGCTTTTCGATGGCCAGCAATTACAACGGTATGCCGCTTCCGGCAGAAGTTCTCGTAGATGGTAAAGAAGTAAGGCTCATAAGGAAACGCCAGAACATAGAAGAGCTTTTTATAAACGTAAAGATATGATCTCTTCAGTTGTACGGGAGTGTTTGCAAAAACAGCGGAGTCGGACCTCTTCCGACCCCGACTGTTCTATATTGTCCTAGAAGGCATAACCGATACCTATCAATCCTCCATCGGGAATTGTCGTACCTCCAACCAGTGGAAAATCGATATCGAAATAAAACCGGCCGTTGTTCACCGAGATGCCTGGAATAAAGCCGACTTCGCTTGCCACGAAAAGCTGGAGTTTTGCCGCTATCGTCCAGTCCATAATCTTGAATCCAACGATTGGCGCTATCCGCATATATGGTTCGAACAGAGTCTCGTTGTTGCCGGATTTAGATAGAAAGAAGAAGCCTCCGCTCGCGAGGAGAGCCACGTTTGAGAATCCCGGAACTCCGAACTTGGCACCTCCTTCGAGAGTTATCGAAGGAGAGCTTATGAGGATACTGGGTAAAGCAGCTCTGAAAGAGGCTTCTACGTAATCGGTCAAACCGACTCTTGCCAGGTACTGAAAAGTCCACGGGACGACGATGGCTTCGTTAAAGCCGACGAGCAAGTCCATTCCAACGGCGTGCTTCACGGTCCCTTTCGGCTGGATTTCCGGCCCCATAAGCAGAGACATCGGAACACAACCCGAAAAAATCAAAAGTATTACTATAACCGATAATATCCATTTCATAACGATCACTCCTTTACGTCACTCAAAGTGTCGAAAGAGGATTTGAAGAAAGAAAAGTTCTCGGGGGATTCCGGCAACGGGGCGTTCTCGTAAAGATAGAGTACAAAATCGACGGCCCTGTCGTACGGAATCAATGATTCTTCGGGTAGTTCGATCCCGTCTCTTTCGTAGGCGGTTTTAATCTCCTTAAGTATCTCGCCGGTACTGTATAGCATCAGATTGCCGATTTTCAGCTGACGGGCGAGGTTGTCCAGTAAAACCAGAGTTGGCATCGGCAGTTTGTAGATCTTTTCAAGCGACCCGGCGAAATCCTCGTAAAAACTTTCGGGGGAAGGCCATCTCGCAGGATCGCCTATGAACTCGATCGCCTCGAGTTGTTTTTGCACCGGAAGCGAGTCGAACATTACCTCCAGAACATCTCGATCTTCGAAGATGTAGGTATATTCACCTGTGACCAGGCCGAAAGCGGCCAGCGTATCTAGATAACCTTCTTCGATCTGCAGTTGTATTTTTTCGGGATCGAAGTCGAGAGTGCTGCCATACATGATGCGCGGAACTATGTGTGTGACTTCTGCGCCTTGTACGAAGGCCTGAAATCTGGCGATCCTATCCCTCAGTGCAACCCGTCCGATATCGACGAGTACGATGTTTCTGAATCCTCTCTGGAGAGCCATCTCCACAGGCTGATTCGAATAGATCCCCCCATCTATGAAAGCCTTCCCATCGACACGAACAGTTTGAAAGCCCGGGAAATCTGCGCTGGCCATTATGTAGTCTATTAGCTTTCCCTCAGGAATGTCTTCTATGAAAAGCATTTCCGGGCGTAGATCTGTCAGGTCGAAAGTAACAAGTCCAAAGTCTATACCGGAGTTTCTGACAGTATTTTCCGAAATCAGTTCCTCAAGCAATTCTCTCAGAGGCGAAACGTCTATGCCCTTCTTTATTATGTCGATAGCTCCCTGGAAAAGCTCACCGACACTCCATTCATTCGAACCGCCGTAAGCATCTATCAACGTTTTTTGTCCCTGTGTTGGCTTCATCACTTTGCTCTCGGAGATGTCTCTCCATACCTCCAGAGCCTTTCCAAAATCACCCTGGCCAACTGCTGCAGCGTTCAGAGATCCGACAGAAGTACCATAGACTCCACCTATCGTTATGTCCATATCAATCAAGGCCTTCCAGGCCCCGATTTCGTAACCACCTTTGGCACCGCCACCGGAAAGAACCAGTCCGACATTCGACAAAGCCAGAGACAAAATCATCAAGAACAATATGGCTAGAACGGACTTTTTCATTGATCTCACCTCTCTTTCGGTTAGCTAAATGATACCATCACGGCTTATACCTGAAAAAGATGGAGCGAATATCTCCACCGTTCAGTCAAATAACGAGATTATTACGGGAATACTCACCAGCGAGAAAAAGGTCGAAGACGCGATCAACCTCGATGCTAGATCGTAATCGGAATCGTATATTCTGGCGAATATGGAAGTATTGGCTGCCGCCGGCATGGCGCTCATAATTATAAGGATTTTCTCTACGACACCGGGCAGTTCTACCAATTGCAGGAAGAAAAAGACAGTCAGAGGAACTGCAAGAAGTTTGAAGAGGCTGTATACTATAACTCTTTGGTCTCCCAGCACACTCTTCATTTTGGCGCCGGCCAGAGTAATCCCCGCGATAACCATGGCCAGGGGGACGGTGCACTCTCCGAGCATACTCAACGACTCATCCAGAAAACTCGGTAAGGGTATCGAAAAAACGAACAGGAACAACCCAATTAGAAGAGAGATTATCCCCGGATTGAGAAGACACTTTTTCCTTTTGCCGAACTCTCCTCCGGCGATGATTCTCACACCGGCCGTCCATGTAAGAACATTGAACCAGATGTTGAACACACCTGTGTAGAAGAGACCTTCTTTACCCAGAAGCATCTCCACTACGGGGTACCCCATATAAGCCACGTTTCCCAGTAGCGAAGCGTAAAGAACAACTGCCCTGGCTTTCCCTTCGAGCTTTAGTAATCTGACTACGACGAGTCCGACTATCCATAGAAAAGTGTAGAGAAATCCCCCGCTCAAGAACAAGATCAAAGAGCTGGAAAGCATTTCGAATGAAAACTGGAATTGCATGGAGTCAATTACGAGCGCTGGAAGAGTCACATAAAGAACGAAAGTAGACAGTCCTTTCGTGAAGGAATCGTCAACGAGCCTTACCTTTTTTATTGTGAAGCCGACCCCGATCAAAATGAAGAAAGTCAATATCTTACCGACTATCGGATTCATCAGGATAATTATAAGCCAGTATATTCAAGAAAGACCGTGATGCCGAAAGAATAGAGTTATTGCGGGAGGCTTTGTACCCAAAAGTGATCTTAATCAGGATTTCTCAAAGGCCATTCGATTGTGATAAACTTGTAAATGAGATTTGATCCTTTCCTTTTTTCTGTCCGGGATCGCCGGTTTCTATTCGGTCGTGAGAGTGGAAATGATATTATTCAGGATGCCATTTTGGCAGCCTATACACCTTAAACAGAAAAAGGGGGTTTTTGAATGCGCAAAGTACTTCTAGTTCTCGTGGCAGTTCTTGTGAGTGCCGCGTTTCTTGTTGCGGCAGACTTCCACATCGGTGTCGTAACGGGTACCGTATCACAGTCCGAAGACGATCTCAGAGGGGCCGAAGCCTTGATAAAAAAATATGGAGATGCCGCCTCTGGAGGAATGATCGTCCATCTTACCTACCCGGACAACTTCATGTCGGAACAGGAAACAGTTATCGCTCAGATCACCGGTCTCGCCGATGATCCCCTTATGAAAGCTATCATCGTCAACCAGGCCATCCCGGGAACGGTCGAAAGCTTCAGGAGAGTAAGAGAAGTAAGACCGGACATCCTCCTCCTGGCGGGTCTTCCCCATGAAGATCCTCCAATGCTGGCTGCCGCCGCTGACCTATCGGTGAACGCCGACTCCATCGCCCGCGGCTACCTCATAATCTACACTGCCAAGCAACTTGGTGCCGAGAAGTTCATGCACATCTCCTTCCCGAGGCATATGTCTTACGAACTGCTATCCAAGAGAAGAGACATCATGAGAGCAGCCTGCGAAGAGCTGGGACTGGAATTTATCGACATGGGATCTCCCGACCCGGTCAGCGACGTTGGTGTGGCCGGTGCGCAGCAGTTCATACTTGAGAAGGTTCCCGCATGGCTTCAGGAGTTCGGAAACAAGACAGCCTTCTTCTGTACCAATGACGCACACACCGAACCTCTTCTGAGAAGAGTCGCCGAGCTCGGTGGATACTTCATTGAAGCCGACCTTCCATCACCGTTGATGGGCTACCCCGGTGCTCTCGGTGTAGCTTTCAGCGAAGAAGAGGCCGGTAATTGGCCGGCGATACTTGCAAGGGTTGAAGAAGCCGTTGTCTCCAGAGGTGGAGCGGGCAGAATGGGAACTTGGGCCTACTCTCTCGGTTACACCACCACCGCTGCTCTTGCCGAGCACGCAAAGAATGTAATCGAAGGCAAGTGTGCTATTGACGACTTCGACGCGGTAATGGCGGTTTTTGCCGAGTACACACCGGGAGCCGGCTGGAATGGAAGCTACTACATCGATGCCGATGGAATCGAGAGAGAGAACTTCCTCATGATTTACCAGGATACCTATATCTTCGGTAAGGGTTACATGGGAATCACGGAAGTCGAGGTTCCACAGAAATACCTTGAATTTTAATTGAAATAGCGTCAAGAAGGGGGGGCGACCCCCCTTTTCTTGACTCTTCTCAACTTACGGAGTTTGGGGTGAAGTTATGGATGAAAAAAACTATCTGTTGAGAATGGAAGGGATCAATAAGGATTTTTTTGGTAATCAGGTTTTGAAAGACGTAACCTTGAGAGTCGCTAAGGGAGAGATAGTGGGTCTGGTTGGCGAAAACGGCGCCGGGAAGTCCACGTTGATGAACATACTGTTCGGATTGCCCGTTATTCACCAGACGGGTGGTTACCAGGGAAAGATATATCTCGAAGATAAAGAAGTGAATTTCGCGAGTCCTTTCGAAGCCATAGAAGCCGGAATTGGAATGGTCCACCAGGAGTTCATTCTGATACCGGGGTTCACGGCAACGGAAAATATCCTTCTCAATAGAGAATCAACTAAATACAACATTTTCGTGGAAGTCTTCGGAGAGAGATTAAAAACTCTGAATAGGCAAGAAATGCATAAGAGAGCCGTTTCAGCAATCGAGAAATTAGAGGTTCAGCTCAATCCCGACATGGTGGTCAGCGAAATGCCGGTCGGACACAGACAGTTCACTGAAATTGCTAGAGAAATGGACAGAAAATCTACGAAATTGCTGGTTTTAGACGAACCAACTGCCGTTCTAACTGAATCGGAGGCAGAAACGATGTTGAAAGCTGCCAGAAAGCTCGCAAACCTCGGTTTGTCTATCATCTTCATAAGTCACAGGCTGAGCGAGGTTCTTGCTATATCCGACAGATTGATCATTCTCAGGGATGGACAGGTGGTTCGTGAACTCGAATCTTCCAGGACCACCCCCAGGGAGGTCGCTTCGTTGATGGTTGGTCGCGAGATAAAGGAAGGCCTGTCAAAAAAGTCGAAAGAGTTCGAAAAGTCAGAAATAGTTCTGGAGATAAAGGATCTGTGGGTCGATATGCCGGGCGAACAGGTAAACGGGGTCGATCTACAGGTACGTAAGGGCGAAATTCTGGGAATAGGTGGACTCGCCGGTCAGGGCAAACTGGGAATAGCCAATGGGATAATGGGTCTCTTCCCAGCCGAGGGAGAGGTAGTTTACAGAGACGAAAAACTGCCCTTGAACAACCCAGTGAGAGTATTGGGCAAGGGTATAGCATTCGTATCCGAGGACAGGAGGGGAGTCGGCCTCTTGCTGGATGAACCCATTGATCTCAACATAGTCTTCACTGCCATGCAGATACAGGGAAGGTTCATCAAGAAACTGATGGGCGGGTTGATAAAATGGCGCGACGATAAGGAGATCGCCAGGGTAGCCAGAGAGTACGTTGATTCTTTGCAGATTAAGTGTGTGAGTGAGAAACAAAATGCCAAAGAGCTTTCGGGAGGAAACCAGCAGAAAATCTGCCTTGCCAAAGCCTTCGTTCTGGAACCCGATCTTCTATTTGTTTCCGAACCTACCAGAGGTATAGATGTTGGTGCCAAAAGCGTCGTCCTGGAGACTCTCAAAAGACAGAACAGGGAACACGGAACGACAATCGTAATGACTTCTTCGGAGCTTGAAGAACTGCGATCGATCTGCGACAGGATAGCCATCGTCAGTGAAGGGAAGATAGTCGGTATTCTACCTCCAACTGCCGATCCGGCCGATTTTGGACTATTGATGCTCGGAGAACAGGAAGAGGTGAAGGCCAGTGTTTGAGAAAATCAAAAAGCTCATCGAAAAGGCTGGCTGGCCTAGAATAATCATCGGATTGTTCCTGTTGTCTCTGTTTTTTATAGCACCGTTCGTAGGAATAAAGGTGAGCACTTCTATAAGCGACACGATCGTCAGGTTCGCAATGAACGCGGTCCTGGTGCTTTCGCTTGTTCCAATGGTGCAATCTGGGTGCGGACTGAACTTTGGAATGCAACTAGGAGTTATCGCCGGACTGATTGGAGCCATAACCAGCATAGAGCTCGGGATTACCGGATTGGCAGGTTTCCTGGTCGCAATCGTTATCGCGATCCCCTTTGCGGCAATTCTAGGGTTCCTATATGGATTACTGCTAAACAGGGTTAAGGGCGATGAAATGGTCGTTGCGACTTACGTCGGATTCTCTTCGGTCGCTTTTATGAGTATGATGTGGCTGCTCCTGCCCTACAAAAGCCCGAACATGATCTGGGGTTACGGTGGCGAGGGCCTGAGAACTACCATAAGTGTCGAAGGTTACTGGCTTGGCGTTTTGAACGACTTCCTAAGTATAAAGGTTGGAAATTTCTTTTTCCCGACCGGTACGATCATCTTTTTTGGGCTTATGGCTTTGATCATCTGGATTTTCTTCAAAACGAAACTCGGTACTGCCATGACGGCGGCAGGATCGAACCCGGTTTACGCCAGGGCGGCCGGCGTAAATGTTGACAGGATGAGAGTGCTTTCTGTCGTTATCTCGACTATCGTAGCCGCGATCGGAATCCTCGTTTACGAACAAAGTTTCGGCTTTATACAACTCTATATGGCGCCTCTACTAATGGCCTTCCCCGCGGTCGCTGCGCTCCTGCTAGGTGGTGCCTCTGTCTCCAAAGCGTCGATGGGAAACGTTATAGTCGGAACGTTCCTGTTTCAGGGTATTCTTACGATGACACCTTCTGTCATGAACAACATCATAAAGAGCGATATGTCTGAGGTAATAAGGATAATCGTTTCCAACGGTATGATTGTGTACGCTCTGACAAGAAGAATGAAGGTGAGAACATGAAAGATCAAAGCCTGACCCGTGCGAAAAGTCCGCTGGCTAGATTTGTGATTTCCAACGCCGTTCCTATTCTTTTTATAGTACTGCTAATATTCGCTATACCACTTTCGGGCTTTTCTACCGATTATCTTATCAACGAAATAATAACAAGATTGGGTAGAAACTCCTTTCTGGTCATCTCTCTTTTAATACCTGTAATGGCCGGAATGGGGCTGAACTTCGGTATCGTACTCGGAGCAATGGCCGGTCAGATAGGGCTCATCTTCATGCTAGACTGGGGCGTTGTGGGCATACCAGGTATCTTGCTGGCGATGCTTATAGGCACGCCGATTGCAATTCTTCTGGGACTGCTGGCGGGTACGATCCTGAACAGGGCTAAAGGTAGAGAAATGGTAACGTCTATGATTCTCGGTTTTTTCATCAACGGTATTTATCAGTTGACGATTCTGTATGGTATGGGAAGCTTAATACCGATTACCAGCAACAAAATACTACTTCCGAGGGGTTACGGAGTGAGAAACGCCCTCGATCTGATCAGCGTGAGAAAGGTACTCGACAATATGTGGTCGATCAATATCAGCAACATTTCCATACCACTCGGTGTATTCTCGATAATAATCGGTTTGTGCATCTTCGTTTATTGGTTCACCAAGACCAAACTCGGGCAGGACATGAGGGCTGTCGGGCAGGATATGCAAGTTGCCGCCACAGCAGGTATAAACGTTGACCGAACCAGGACGCTGTCGATAATAATATCGACCGTACTCGCATGTTTCGGCCAGATAATCTTCCTGCAGAACATAGGGACGATAAACACTTACAACTCTCACGACCAGGTTGGAACCTTCGCGATTGCTGCCTTGCTGATAGGAGGGGCGTCGGTTGTGAAGGCTACGATACCGAATGTGTTTATCGGTATAACGCTCTTCCACCTGACTTTTATAGTCGCTCCGAGAGCCGGCAAGGAGCTTCTGGGTCAGGCTCAAATCGGAGAATTCTTCAGGGTCTTCGTCTCTTACGGAATCATCGCGATATCGCTTGCGCTTTACGCCTGGAGAAGACAGGTAGAAAAAGAGACGGAAAGAAGGCAGGCAAAAGCGGCGATCAAGGCGGCCATAGAAGATAAGGCGGAGGGATGATGATGAAGAGAAATATAATCAGGCTCGCCCTCGTGATTGTGTTGATAGTCCTGGGATTGTGTCTGTATGTTCTGGGGAAAGAGCACAAGATATTCGTGGACAACAGGGATATCGTGATAAACGGAACCGAGCTGAAGTCAACCAACCCTTTCATCGTGTACGTTGACAATGTCGATCTCGAAGAAGTTGGTAAGGGCAAGAGAAAAGTCGCTTATTCGCCGGGACCATGGCATACTGTGAAAGCGATCGAGAAACTTCCCGATGGAACCACGCGAGAATTCGTCAAAAAATTCACTTTATCACCGAAAGACACTGCTATTATTAACTTACCTGCCCTGGTATCTGAAAAGGATGGGTGGCTGAAAATTGAGGGCGAGTAATCGCCCTCTTTTCTATAACTCCCACCGCATTTCAAACGCTATTCTGTTATCATTTTTAAGGACGACTAGACTGCTTTCCGGAGGAAGTTGAGATGGAAGAGTTAACCATCGAATTCAAAGATATCGAAAACATGCTCGAACATATCAGGAGCGTATTAGTTCGGGTCGGTCTCAACAATCTAAGAGTCAAATTCCCGGCCGATGTCACCAACGTCGGAGCGAAGGGAAACTACGTCTATATAAACGTTTCACAGGACTACACGGAGCGTGGTGCAAAGAGAAAGATCGATTTGAACATGATCGCGGATATGGCGGCTTTCGGTAGAATGGGAAGACAGCTCGGATTGAAATCATCTAACGAACTTAAAGGAAAAAAGTGGCAATTTCAGGGTACTATCAGCTTTTACAAACCCCGGGCCAGTTTCTCCATCTGGATAGATACCATCGCACCATTAGGCGAGTCGGATATTACGGTCCGGCGTCGCGAGATCTACGCTGCGTTGAAATCGAATAACGCACTCAGAACAGAGGAACACGAATTGAGCGAGCTCCAGCCTATACGCAAAATAGCCGTCATCTCGTCGGCCACAGCCGCAGGGCTGGGGGATTTCTACTCCAATTTGAATCTTAAAGAGCCGTACAGACCCGTGGTTCATCTATATGAATCTTTCATGCAGGGCAGCGAAACCGTTCCGGGGATCTTGAAGGCTCTCAACATGATCAAGACCTCTCTTATCGCTTACGATGTGGTAGTTATTACACGCGGGGGAGGTTCGGCGATCGATCTTATGTATTTCGACGATCTAGATTTAGGAATGGCTATATCGGCTTTTAGCAGAGATTACTGCCCGATCTTGAGCGCCATCGGCCACGAACGTGATTTCACCATACCGGATTTCGTCTCCTGGAAGCGTTTCGATACTCCCACCGCTGCGGCGAAAGCCATAACCGAACAGATAAACACTCACAGCGAGAGCCTGAATCAAGCGGCCGCAACGTTGAAAAAAGAAATGGAATGGCTCTTCGAGAAAACATCCACGTTAGCGGAGTTTGAAAGGCTCAGAGAGTTCGCCACCAGAGTGGAGACACTCATTGAGAGATCCGACGAACAGTTCGAAACAGTTGCTGAAAGAACATCGAGACGTCTACTGTCGGAAATCGAAAGAGCAGCCTCCTTCATAGACTCCCTCGACAGGGACAGTTACGCCATCACAATCGAGAGGACCTTTGAGAGAGTTTTAATTCTTACAGACAGCCTCTTCGAGAGAGCCAGCACAATTCTGGACAGACATCTGAAAGAATCCGCGAGTGCACTCGATAAGGTAAATGTTGATGTGTCTATGGACAGTCTTCTCTTCCGCACAGACACCTCTCTGGATCTTTTCGAGAAAGGTGTGCTGAGATCGTTCGAAAGAGTTGAATCGAACGCAGTAAATAATCTTGAGGAGCTCTCTTCGGGGTTGGTGGAACACGGCGGCTATGCCGCATCTCTACTTTTAGGCGGAGTTGTTTTGAAAAGAGATTCTCACGTTGTTAGAAGCGCCAGGGAAGTGACCAGAGGCGATAGGCTTGAATGCTATTTCGCTGATGGGTGCGCGACAACCATTATAGATGAAGTTACGGAGGTATGAGATGGAAGAGAAGACGATAGAGGGGATACTGAAGCTCAAAGAAGAACAGATAAACTCCATGGATTTCAAAAAGCTTCTTGCATATATCAGATCGGTCGACGAATACTTCAGGAGTAATACCAATCCCGATGTTGAAACGGCCCTCAAGACCTATCAGAAAGCGATTCAGCTACTGACAGCTGCCAGAATGAGGCTAATGGTGTTGAAGAAAGAGAAAGAGGAACTCGATAGAAAATACTCTCAGTTTCTCGCCTCCATATCCGGGGAAACGATCGGGGAATCGAACTCCGGCGAAACAGAAGAAGATGAAGAGAAATCGAGCGACACCCAGAAGAATGGCAGGCTTCCTTTTTAGGTGCGAGTGCAGTGGAGGAGGTTTACAGAAGTATAGAGGGTTTAGAGATCGTCCGGATCTGTGAAGAAGATGCGCAGAAAGTCATTGAATACGTCAACCGGGTGAGTGGAGAGAGCGACTACCTGAGTTTCGGTGAAAATGAGTTCATGACTACTGTCGAAGAGGAGAGAGAAGTCATCAGATCTTACAGAGAACGCGATAACTGCCTGATAATCGCTGCCCGGCTCGGGGAGAATATAGTGGGATTGCTGACCTTCGAAGGTGGACGCAGAGAAAGGCTGAAGCACAGAGGTGAGTTCGGTCTTACAGTCTCTAAAGAATACTGGGGAATGGGTATAGGAAAAAGGCTTATCGAATACATGATCAAAGCGGTAAAAGAGAGCGGCATCACAAGAATCGGCCTTCAAGTTAGAGTCGATAACGTACGAGCTATAAAGCTTTATTCGAATCTTGGGTTCGAGATCGAAGGCCGTATCAAGAAATTCATGAAAATAAAAGAAAAGTACTTCGATTTTCTACAGATGGGTTTCGACCTTTGATCACTTCTTTTTGAGAAGAATCAACACTCCAAACCCGATCAGAAGGGCACCGACAATTATAACCGCCCATTTGGACAGAGTAGAGGGTATCAGCGATATCACTGCAACAATGGTTAGTACAAATATCGGTGTCAGAAGTGCTTTAGGTTTTCTTCCACCGGCCAGGTACAGCTGCAAGAGACCAACGGCAGGAGCAAGTATGAAAAGGGCCCAGCCTCCACCTTCGTAGAAACCATCGAAGATCACTCCCAGAGTGAGTGCAAGAGCGACGGTAAGCAACACTCCTCCTGGAACGAAAAGCCCCTTCTCCCCTCTGATGGCGTTGTATTCCATTATCAGTCCGGGAACCCATATGAACAATAACCAGAAATTCTCCAGCAATGAAGGGACGAAAATAATCGACAGTCCCAGGGCAATAACTATAACGCCCATGAAGACCTGGGCAATACTGCTTTTGGTTGAAACTCTTTCTTCGGGCATGATTACACCTCCTCCATTCAACTCTCCTGATATATAATACCACCGTATCCAATAAACAAATCAGCAACAATTGAGGTAATCTAGAATAGGGTCATTAAGCACGAACTTCGAGAAGGCAAGAGTAACAACCGTTAGAAATAGTGCCGTTACTCTGGACAAGAGATCAT